>Ga0214544_1002766_pt1 | contig 36664 bp, 12 predicted proteins | sample CNSS3metaG_FD_160074 | JGI IMG/M metagenome (GOLD analysis project Ga0214544, IMG submission 160074) | Root nodule microbial communities from cowpea collected in UCLA plant growth center, Los Angeles, California, USA - CNSS3 | ecosystem: Host-associated > Plants > Roots > Nodule | place: USA...
CATAATATTACAAGACTTTTTTACATCAATTTTATATATATATATATATATATATATATATATATATATATATTGGTTATAGTTTATATGTCATAACAATGGTAGAGAAACACAAACACAAAAAATCTGTTGCATTAAAATTTTGTGTTGCTTTGAACGATTTTGAAAGGAGAAAATTAAGATCAAAATCATTAGATATCAGTTGTTATATGATGTTAACTTTTGTATATTGCTTAACTCTAATAAAATCCCTTTTATACATACTAAAAACACATGTGTTTTTTTTTATAAAAAAATTATTATTATTGTAATTATTAAAGTAAATTTAAATAATTTTTACAATTATATTGCAGGTAATGTTTATTTTTTGTAGATAATATTTTTTATTATAATAATTATTTTAGTTTAAAAATAGTTAAATTTTAGAAGCAAATGGTCAAATTTTAAAATATGGTTAAATTTAAAAAAAAAATACTTACAGGATAAAATTGATAAAATAATTAGTTTGATTTGAAAAAAATACATAAAGGATAAAAATGGAAACAAAATATGTACACCAAAAGATTTATAGTTTGTTACTTTAATTTCAAGATTTAATTGTTAAATAAATTTATTCTTAGTTATCATTATACAAAAATATATAACTGTGAATATAAAGTCAGATAGAGCAAGTTTTACATATTTTTTAATTAATTTATATAAAGTAAACTAAATATGAGAAATGCTGATATAACACTATGATCTCGTATTTTAAAAATTGTTTACCTTTCATGAGAAGTCAGCCTGCAATTGATTAACAGCTGAGCACGCCAGGCCGAATACCAGCAGGGAAAGTTGGTCTTGGATCTGAAAATAAAATTGTTGAAAGCATCTACTTATTTTCTCTAACAAGTTTGTTGAGGCCGCATCTGGAGGACACTTTGCAACTCCTTCTCGGACCAATTACATGAGTTAATTCTTTTTTTCCTTACATAAACGTGTTATATTTAATCCATTTTAATGTGAACAGATGTATTTATAATGTTCATGCTTCTGAGACAAAAAATTCACAAACAAAATTGTAATCAAACTAAAAAATTAGGCCTCCATAGAGAAGATCAGTGAGCAGTTCAGGAAACATTTTGTAGTCAACCTAAGTAAAGTCAGGTCATTCCCGATTTAGTAATTATTCACAGACTAAACTACAGACTACCAACTCGCCCAGACGAAATCGTAGTTCAAAGTTGAACATCAAATTCACACGCCTTTAATCAACATTTTTTTTTTTGTCATATGATACATGTAAACATTTTTTGTCCAAAACTGCTTTCCACACCATACAGCATTCTTTAAGGCATGAAGGCTGGAAAATATGATATCAAGCTCTTGGCCCTGAATATATCGAGTTCAGACTCTTTGCCTGTTTGAGTTAGATCGCATGGCACGAGGTGCCTCATCATACCTGTCAGCTTCGTCTTCTTCGTCAGAAGAAAGAAGGGATGGACCCATCCATGCTTTAAACCCTTCATTTACACGCCTTTCCACCTCTGGTGTAACTTCCAGGGGGTTCGTTTCCAACATTTCCAGCCCCAGATTTCGACCACTTAAATTTCCCTCGTCCAGAATTGTGGCCGCCTTTCTCCTCAAGAAGAAGGCAGTGCCCCCATATAGTACAACCAGTCCCCACGATGCAATTTCGTAGCACCAAAACAGAGGTTTAGAACAGTTGCTCATCATTGTCAAGAGGCTTGAACCAAGAAACAAGGCAAGAAGACCAAAGATGATAGCAAATATAAGGTTTAAGATGGACAGACATCGTACCCCACCTGTTGGTTATCCAAAGAAAACAAAAAACTAAGTCAATTTTGGGCCGATAAAATGCTCAGGCATTAGAATAAGATCCGCCAAAATTTTAGAGCGTCGCAAAGGAAAGACCATTGTTATAGAAGAAATCATACCCCTTCTTGAAGCACAAAAATTATTTTCAACCACCTTCAAGCATCCATGCCTAGTTGGAGCAGAATATGCAACAGCCATGCCTGCAAAACAACTGTCATAATTAAAACTGGGCATAACACAAAACTAAATTCTCCATAATTATGGCACAAAGCTTTCAGAACTAACAAGACAAGTCATTTAACCCAAAAACAGTAATTTATGTGAAACAAGATAATGCACCAAGAACAATGAAATGGGTATTTATCCAACACATGTTTCCAAAAAAAAAAGGATAACACTTGATTGCACTTTTTATCCCTTCAGTTTGAACTATGTCTGATGTTGGTCCTCCTAATTTTGTTGGAGCCAATTAAATGTATCTATTTATGAATTTTCAAATAGCTCCCTAAACTATTTTTTATTAGGTCATCGATCATGTAAGTTTTTTTAATTGAATTCTTAGGGTTTCTAAAACCAGCACTGTCATTTTGTGTAGGTTTTATCCAGCCAAAGAATAACCAGTGACCAACCTTTAGATTAGGGACCCAATTAAAAAAATAGTTCAGGGGTCTGTTTGAAATTCGCAAATATAGCTCAGGACATACTAAATAATTTACCCTTTTTAAAAGTAAGAAATTTGTTTATCTATTCAACTTCTTTTATAACCAAAACCCGCAAATGATCCTGTTCGACTCAAAATCTTAACAAAATGAATTGACCAAATTGTCTTTTGCTCAAAAGTCACCAACCAAAACATCAGGTTTCACTAAAAAATACTCAAAATTATCTCTCTTCAAAATCTACTCTCTTATCTTTCAAAATCCTTCAAATTTTATCAAATGTGTTCTAAATTTTTTAAAATAACCTATATCCTTGATCCCTTATCTATCGCCACATATTTGGACAAAATAAGACCTAGTTTGTCAAGATAAATGTGCAATTAAGCCTAAATATTATACCACTATCAAAGAATAGATGAATTATAAATTAAGAAGCTGTACAATGCAGTCAAAACATGTTTTGCATTAAGAGGGGGGATGTACGATGTAGGGATTAGAGAGCACTCTTTTAACACCACAAACCATTGACCTATGTAAATCGAACATCATGAATTCCGAAAGAGAGACAAAAGAGATCATGAGTCTTGCAAAAAACCTAGGCTAAAGAAATGGAATATATTTCAAAATGTAGCTATCTGTGATTGACATTCATCCACATCATTTAGCAAATCTGTGAAAAGAATCCCCATGGTGAGATCTGTGGCATTATATAGAATTTCAGTGAAATGGTTGTGGTTGAATGGAAAATAGAAACACTCTACCAGAGTAATTGATAACGTTTGCCAAACTACTGGATTCCCAAATTTGTAAAATTTTCTTAAGCTTATAACAGAAAGCATTGACTTACGTGAGTCAAACTGTAAATTTGTGTTGTGGATCCAAGACTTTATAATGTAGAATTACTGTAACAAGATGCCAGAAGAAATTTTAGAACAAGTGATCTACTTCCCCAGTACTCCCCTCTAGAATGCAGAAATGCATACCTTCCAATTATCAACGAGAATAGTACAATGGTCCCATTGATCATATTAAACTTAGTGAAAACAACCCACGTGTTACATCAATGCCAAGAGATACTCTTCAAATCTTAGTGAGCATAAACCAAATAAGTCTATTGTAACATCAAAATAATCTCCTTCCATTTCACAATAGGGAGAACAATCCAACAGCACTGCAGTATTTACTTCTCATTCAAGAGGCACCACAACCCATGTGAGCTAAGACTTCTGTCTCTCAATCTCCTAATCTTTCATTGACACTCTAAGAATTTTGTTTAAACCTAACTCAATTCCATAAAATCAGCTTAGGTTTGCTTAATCTTTATAAGATGTATTCAAGTCGTATCTAATAATCAAAGTTGAAATTAAAGGAAACCCTAAAGAGGCTGCAATTAGTGCAAGGGTTAAAGTGACTGCAATCAAGATTATTTTCCAACGGACACCAACGATCTTGGTTCCATTTCTTATGATTTTAGTTCAATTTCAAGGCTATTTCCTCCTAGCCATGAGATGATGGAAGAAGTTTACTTTCTGATCAACCCCCTAGACATTTCATGTTTTACGGCAATCGTGAATTGCACTTCCCGCATAAAAGGCAAAATCTACAGTTGAACTCTTCCCACAGTGATTCTCTAAAAAACATTTCCAGCGGTCCACGTTCTTGAAACCCTTTAACCCCAAAAATATTCTCCCAATCATTATATTATAGCCATAAATATTTTTAACACCAAACTTAGAATCGTATAAGATGCCAATAAAGTGGCATTGGACACCTTTATCTGTTTAATGAAACAAAACAAACACCAAAAACAGTCTTCAAAAATTCTGCATCAATATCTTGACAACAATCAGACAAGAAACCCTCATCAAAGGCAACATAGAAATCCAATTTCTTACCGGCAACGAGATATACAACCGACAGCGCGAAAATGATCGTTGAAGGAATGAACACAACCATCCAGTAATAATCAGCAATCTCCTGGTCCGTGAGATAGAAACCACCGGGAAAGCGATCGGAATCGGAATCACCTTTCATCCCTATCTGTATAGACTGAAGCCTTCGATCGACACATAACACTCTCTTCCCATCGCTACCCGGAAACACGATTTTCAAACTGATAACCGTGGACACGAATATCGCAAGCCCAATGGCAACCACGGAAGCCACAGTCGCAGGTCTCTGAAGCTTGCCCCACGCTTTCTCTTCTTCCCTAAGGCTCTCGTACTCGCGCTTCGGCATGAACGCCTGGCGAAGTGCGTCGCCGATGATCGCCATTGTCGGAAGTAGCAAAAATCAGAATGACATGGATATGAAGAATTAGGGTTTGGACTGTTTTCCGAGATCAACTTTTCGAAACCCTAACACGCTGCTCCCACTGATCAATCAATTATGCTTTAGTAAAGAATATGTGGCTTCAAAGAAATGGGATTTGGAAGATGGTAAAGAGAAGCTCAAAATAGTGACAGTGATGGAAACTTGTAGTAACTGCGAGCATAGGTTTTGAATCGTGAATTAACAGATTGGAAGTGGAACCTTAACGTGAAAAAGATGATAAAGATTATTCGATTTCGGTGCCAAGTTGCTCTCAGAATTGCTGCGCTGAAGGCAAAGCTAAACTTTTTTTTTTTTTGACGAATCATTATTTTCCTGTTATACTTTATCACATCATTTAATTTCTAGGTTGTTTATTGTACTTTTCAATTTATATATTTTTTTAGTTAGACTATCATCTTGTCCTAATTATTAAGTTTGAATTTATAACGATATTCTAAAAATGATATTAAATCACTTCTATTAATCAATAATGTGTTTTTTTATATATCATGAAATGGTAACTTTTAATTTGTGGTTATTCTAAAAATTTTGTATAAAAAGTTTATTACTAAGCTTCTCAAAAATTCTTTCGCATTATGCTTAAATATCTATTTCGTCCTTATTTTTATTGTGTTTATTGTCGATTGTCTTAATCTTTTTCAAATATTTTAAATGATCTTCATTTTTTTTTAATTTGTGTTTAATTTTGTACTTCTGTGTCACGCTGTTTAAATGAGTAACGGAACACAGACTACACTATTTGTATTATGTCTTCCATTTTATTTATTACATGGACCGGTTTATGTCTTCCATTTTGTTTATTATGTGGAGTGGTTTGTATACAATGAGGTGGAGAAATGAAGTTCGAATTAGGGATTTAGGAAAAATCTAAATAGGGATTTGGAGATTAGTGCTGTTGGTGGAAAAAATGCTCCTGAGTGAAAAAACATGATTAAGGGAAAACTTAATTACTGATATTTGGGTAGACAAATATCATTAGACTTTGGATGAGACTTGTCCCTTGCCATGAAGGTGTGAATCTTATTCTCAATCTCAATTCAAATGCATCCTGGTGTCTTCTTCGTGTCGTTTCCTTTCATTCTCAACATCACTTCTTCAACATCATTCCATCTTTCACCTGCTGCGAAGATGTTTGATATCAATACATATTTCCCTTAATTCTTTGGTGTGAATCCATTTGCATTAATCATGGAAGTTCATAAAATTAGATCTCTCTTTTTTTACATAATTAAATATATTTTTTTAGTTTTCCACATTTCCACTGTGATCATACATATCCACTAGGGAGCTAGCAATTGGTCCCTCCAAGAAAAATCCTTTCCTAATCAAAAACCCGTGAATCTTCTTTTTCTTTAGTGTAAAGATAAAGTACAGTGTACTAATGAGAGCTATGAAATCGAGATGAATTTTAAATTGGTTTAGAGTGTAGAAAAGTTCAAGAGCCTCCACTCAAAATCCATTATAAACATAGTAGGTAATTAGCACGACACCATGAATCTCATTTTTTCCACTAATAGCATCAATCTCCAAATTTCTAATTAGGTTTTCCCCAAACCCCTATTTAAACCTAGTTTCTCCACCTCACTGTATACAAATCGTCCACGTAATAAATAAAATGGAAGATGTAATACAAATAGTGTTACTTGTACAATGTTTCGTTACTCATCTAAACGGTGTGACACAAAGATTAAATTAATCACAAATTATAAAAATGAAGATTATTTTAAACATTTAAACAAATTAGAACTATCAACAATAAATACCACCGTAAAAATAAAGACCAAATAGATATTTAAACCTTCACATTTTGTTAATGGTAATTTGATAACATCTCGATATATGGCCATCTTCACTTTCTCGGTACAAAATTAAATGACTTACTTAATAGTATGTAGATAGTCTAATAGATGAATAATCATTACTTAATAGACTATTAAACAAAATTATACACCAACTGATGATTAAGTCATATTTAGATATTCTTTAATCATTTATGCAAATAAAAATTCAATAATAGTAGTATAAATAAGTATGTATCCAAGATAGAGAAGCTAACTTTCTTCTAAATAGAACTACCTCTATGATAACATAATAATTTTGCCAAATACTGACTTTACCTTTGTGTGTACCCTCTTACACCGTAATATGACATTGAGAATAATAATTGCGAGAATAGTAGAGATTCAGTGAAATAATAATTTTGTAGGTTTTCTCCCACATTATAAAAAAATATATATCATTAAATTAAATATTTGTGATTATCAAATGCAAGCTATTTCTCCCTCTACGTTGAAATTAGAAAAACTAGCTAAAGTTGTCGTTCATCAAAATTAAGGAACTTCATTGATATATTGTTAATATGTTTAAGTATGACTGATAGTTAGAGGTGTTGAAAATACGAATTTAGTATAATAGATGATCTTGAGTTCCTACTGCTTAAGTTTAAAATGACTAATGGGATAACAAGCTATTTTTTCTAGTTTCAAAAGGGTCAAAAAATCAAATATATAGTTGTTTTAATTAAACTAATTTTAATATTATATATATAGTAAAATAACGTTTTTAAATATTTTTAAAATATAACTATTATTTTGTAAAATAAACTAAACTTGTTTAGATTGGTAGTTAATTGGGTTGGTTAAAAAGTTAGTCTGATTTATGTTTTCGGCTATTTTTTTCTTATACCCCATAATTATTAACTGCATCCCCACTATAAGAGAAAAAAAAAAAAACCTTATATTTTATCACTACTTATATCAACATCATCACTCACTACTTCTATCCATCACCACTCACTGTTGCATAGGAATAAGAGAGGGAAACATATTTGGATCTTCCGAAAAAGTCATTTCAGAAAATATTATATGTATTTTAAAAAATTCATTTCAGTAATCTCATTTTGAAAAATAAATTAAAAATATATTTGATAATTTTAAAACTAATGTTCCATAATTTTTTTCAAATTGTGTTATGAAAAATTCATTTCGAAAATCTTATTTTGGAAATTCTATAAATTTATTCTAAAATATATATTCTGGAAATTACTTTTACAAGTGACCTAAAAAGTTAAGGGTGTGCACGAATAAATTGTTTGGGTGCAGGAAGTAAAAGCTTACAACTTTTCAACAACAAGTTTATTCTAATCTACCCACAAATTGATTTTTATAGTTGTATTAACGATGATAATAATGTAGGAATATTAGTAGGTATCATATTATATGATAATGTTAATAATATAATGATGCAATTTAACATTTTAAAAATTTTATATATCAACAAAAATTAAAATAAGAAAATAATTATAACAATATACTTATACTTATATATTAGTAAAATAGAATAACATGAGTTATGCGTACGCGTGTTTATTTTTTATATTAATAAAAAGTTATAACATAAAAATAAAAATAAATAATATTTACAAATTCATTATAAATAGTTTTTGTTTATTTTGTAGATAATTTTTTATATGTTTAATTAAAAAAATAAATTAAGAAATAGTTAAATTTAGAAAATTCACTTGAGGTAAATTTAAGAAAAAGAACGCATATAAACTTAAAGTGTAGTATTGAAAAAAAAAAAAAAAAAAAATATATATATATATATATATATATATATATATATATATATATATATATATATATATATACTTAAAGGAATCAATTTTTATACAACAATATAGTATAAAAGTGTAGATATAATAGTATAGATAATATAAATTTTTGGTTGAAAGTACATATATTATTTTCTTATTTGATTTCTGATTATATTTAAGTTACTTTACAAATTTCATATGGAATAAATAAAACATAGTAGAAAAAAAAAGAAAAAAATATGAAAAAGTGATTACCACATAAATAAAAAAAGAAAAATGGTTCATATTTTACATATAATTAATTTTAGTACAATGCATGATAAACAATATATTTAATTATTTTATTTTTTATATAATAAAAATTCATATAGAATAAAAAAATAATGCATATATATTTTTATTTATAAACAAAAAACTATACTACTGTATATAGACATTGAAACATAATAACACCGTTGTTTTATGTAGGATTTGTGAGAGCAATGAGTATAAAAGTTTCTGGTGAGAAAAGCATATATGTTAGTAAGAAAATACAGAGACTAAAAGCCAAATCTGACGTTTACATGGAAAAAAGCATATATGTAACGTACAGATTTAAGTGTATAAAACTAATTTATCGATTAGGTATTTTTACACTGATATTGACTAAATTCGAACTTTGGACTCTCTGTACATGACAATGGAGTCTATTCAAGTATTAGAAAAAGTTGTCTAACAAAAAAAATTAAAAATAATTTATACAAATTTTGAAAAATAAAAATTATGTATGATTTTATATCGTTGAGAATGCAGTCTTAAATAAAGGAGGAATTAAATTAAGAATAAAGAAATATTAGATAAAACTTTACAAATATCTAAATCATAAAATTAATTAAACCAAATAAATATTTAAATAAATAAATTGTCCATGCTCCAGATAACCATCCAAAAATTTATAAGAAGCACTACTGGTATATTTCAAAAATTTCAACCCATATTTCTTTTCAGAAAACGTCAAACTGTACTTTTTTAACAGGATTTTACAGTAAATACTAGCGAAAATAGGCACTATCGATTTTTTAACAGGATTTTACACTAAATACTAGCAAAAACAGGCACTATCGAGAACAGGCACTATCGTGTATGTATATTCATATTTTTTTAATTTTTATAAAAATAATAATATTTATTTTTAAAATATATATAATAAATTTTAAAATAGTTGTTGAATAAAACAACTGTTCAAAAAATTTTAGAATAATGGTCAAAATAAAAAATATTTAAAAAACATATAAAAATAAATAATTATAAAATAATTAATTTTTGAAGTAATAGTTAAGGATAAAATTGAAAAATGAAAAATGGACACAAAAAGAGAAATCCCCTTTATATATTATTATAGATTATAAATAGAAGTTTTGAATTTGGTATAGGCAACTACAAATTACATGTAGGTTAAAATTAAAATACCTTATATTTGAATTAGGTAATTTAGAAAGATAACTTATTTATTTAAAAAGAATTAAAATTTTTATATTAAAATAATTTGTTTTGATATGAAAGTCAAGTCGAATTATTTTGGTATGAAATCGAGACGAGTGAGTATAAACGAGTTGATTTTGACATAAGGTTGAGCCCATTCGAGCCATATTAAAGGCTGGATCCATTCAATTTGAGTCGAAAATAGAGTCAAGTTGTTCGGGATCAAAATCTGAGATAATTCAGTCAAGGCTAAAAATTGAAACGAGTCAATCACACTAAAAGACAAAATGAGTTAATTGGGTTGAAGAACGAGTTAGGTGGCTTGGTCTCAGTGCAAATCTTCAACCAATATTTTGGGGATGTAGAGATGTGATGTTTGTTAAATTACTCTTTTGATTCATTTTTTTGTTTAAAAACGTCAAGTTGGTTCTCTATTTTGTTTAGTCTCGTCACAATTTTGTAAAAATTGATGTAATTTAGTAATTTTGTTAAATTTCTTAAACTGAAATAAGAATTTCTCATCAAAAAATTGACATTATGATTATGTCAATTATACCAACAAAACAAACCATCTTTAAATTTGATAAAAAAAAAACCTTGATTTGATTAAAAAATTTAACCAAAAAAGAAAATAGATGGTATCATTTTTTTCAAAATTCATGACCAAATTCAGATTAAAAAAATACATATTTGACAAAACATAAAACACTATATATTTCAAAATAATTTAATAGTGTCACTAGATGTACATGAAAAAGATAGTTGATTTTGGAAATATAGAAATTGATTCTCCTATCTTTAATATTACAATAGAGTCAATTTTGGGTTCTTTGGCCTTACATATATTTTTTTGTAATCATAATCTTTCAAGGCAATTTTTTTTTAAGTATCATGAGGATTAAATCATAATTGTATATAAGGCGCGGTAACTTTTCTCTCACTTTTCCCTCAAATCCATTTGTACAATTATCTTTAAATTGATCGATCCAATTGACCTACTCACTTAACTTTTCCTTCCTCACCTACAATAAATCAATAAAAACAAATACAAATAGAGTATTAATAAGAGTGTTTATATAAACTGTTCATCTTCACTGTTTTTGAAAAAATGTTATCACGAGATACGTACAAGAGTTTATTATATAAAACAACAAAAAATTATATATAAAATAAATACAATTCATTTCGGTGCAAAGATTTTTTATGCCATAGAGAATATACGTATGTACTGAGTATTGTTTAAGCCATTTTGCCTTGAAAAAGGTGATCCTATTTGTTTCCTTCTAACTAAGCACAATTTTATACTTTCTGTCTCTTCTTATTTTTAATTAATCATGAAAGTTGCCCTAATAATACAAGTCATCGAGTTCTTAATTCTATTAATTTTAGCTACAGTTTCTTCAACATATTTTATTGATTTATTATATGTGAAGTAATAATGTTTTATGTGTTGACGTTTATTGAATAATGTCAACAACATCAAGGAATGTAGCATGAATGTACATTATTGTACATTATTGTGAGAAATGATTTTAAATTAATATATATTTTGCTGTTGGACATTCACCGTGTAAGAGATACAAATTTTTAATTTAAAGCATGAATTATAAAGTATATTTATTGTGATGAGCTGTGATTATGACTCATTTGATAACCACAATACTATGCATAAATGTTAGTACTAGTAAATATCTAGATATGAATGAGGCATATCATATTATTTATCAATGAGATTCTTACACCAGTACAGTGTTGTTAACTTTTGTAAAGAGAAAGTTTATATCGACATTATAGAAGATAAAATGATACCATAAATAAATTGCATAAAATACATAACCTCGTAAACTATTATTTCTATTGATATATTTTATTTGGGATAATTCTCGTAACACCCTCCATTGTCCATTGGTTATATCAATAGGTTGTTGTGTATTAAAAAACTATCAATGACAAAGGAATTGAGCAATTGAGTTTATAATTCCTCCACTGAGTTTATAATTCCTTAATTTATGAAGATTTTCTTTTATATGAAAGCTTTGAGAGAGCTTTGTTGAATTATGACTGAACCAAGCCAAAATAAAATGAGTTTTTTTTTATATAATTTAAAATTAACTTTTTTGTTGAAGTTAATCTCGTATATTTTATTAAAAACTTAATTTTAGATTAAGGGTAAGCCATTTTTATAGTTGATACAAGGAATTAAATTTATTTTACCTTTTTATTTATTTTTTATTATAATTATTTGACATCCGTATACATTACAAACATATTAAATTAACATAAGAAATAATAAAGCAACTACTACAACTCATGCCATTGTAAACAAACCATATAAAAATTTACTCGCAACGAATAGAAATCTAATTTATTGAACTATATTATACTTTTGGTGAAAAAAATTATAAGAAGTTTACAATATCCATAAGCAACCAATACTCATAATTTGTGATTTTGTGTAAATATTAAAAAAATATTAATTTGTTAAGGTATTACATGTCTGGAAAATGTTCTACTATTATTCATGATTAAAGAATACAATTCCGATCGAGTGAATTGTTATAAAACTCTTTTTATACGAGTTGAAATCTGTATTAATTATATATTATATATTAATCATATAAAATGTGTGTATAAAGGTCTGACTAAATTTTGGAGAAAAAAAAGGATTATTATGTATAAATATAATTTAGTTATTTCCTAAAAGGATCTAAATTAAAAGAGAAATGTTACTTATCTGAGATTAATGAAGAAAAGTTAATACCTACAAAACGAAAGACTCGGTTGATATTTTCTAATTTTTTTTAATTAATCATAATTATTCTCCTTTTTATGGTTTTGCGGAAACAACGTCCGCATTTATATTCAAACTTGATTGACTAAGCAGATGCAAATCCTGTTTCTGAACTGTATCTCAGGTGTGGCATAGCGAAGCTCGCCTTCACACTGCCACGTGGACTCTTATAATTGGTATGTGATTTTCTCACTTCCAATTCTACCCCTACTTTACCTCAACGGAATTATTCATTCAGCGACGTAGTAGCAAACTTTGTTATTGATTTTGGAGACCGAGGGAGGGTGGCCGTTACTTATATCTCTGTGTGATCACCGGAACCTCTCTCTCATCGCACCGGAAAACATTTTGATACTCTCGTGGCCGGCGAGAAACGATGGTGAATCCCTTAGTTGAACGTGCCACAAGCAGCATGCTTGTGGGACCTGATTGGGCTTTGAACATGGAGATCTGTGACATACTCAATCGCGACCCTGGGTATGTATACCTTCGGATTTTCGCTGTTTCTTCATGTTCGACGTTATCAAGAGTGCGCGCGTTTTTTTTTGTGGTGTTGGTGGTGTTTTTTTTTTTTTTTCTGCGCGCGTTTTTTTTTTCTTCGTTTTTGTTTTGATAGAATAGTTCTATTTTGCTTCTGCGGTTTACTGCAGAATTATTATGAACAAAAAAATGCACGAGCGAGATTTATAGTTTCTTTCGCTTTCTGTTATGAATGAATTCTGACGTGGTAAGATAAGTTGTAGAGTTGAATTGTGAATTAGAGTTCATGGATGAAGATTAGCAGTTGTCTTTTTCCCTTCCTTCTATCGTATGTCTCCTCTGCTTTATTATTTATTAAACTACAATGATCGTCGGGAGTCGGGATTTCAACTTCGCATTGTTTTATTATCTGTAACAGTAATCGAACAGAGGAATTTCAAATAGGAAATTTCACTTTATTGATTGAGGATTGAGTACCGTTTTTCATTGATCAATTGGGGATAGGGATAGTAGATAGCTATTATGGATTCTGCATGATCCACTTGTTCGGCTGATGCTGTTTTATGTCGAATTTGCTTCTGGTTGCTATAAGTTGTCAGCTCCTTTGTAGGGGACATTTTAAACCCTATAGGAGTTAATACTTTTGTGTTTGTGCTCATCAGGTTACGTTTCGTAATTTGGAATTATATCTGAAAAATCCTATTTCTTGTTTCCAAGTTGATTGTGAGTTGCTTTTGTCTTTTAGTTTATGGGAAGAAGCGGCAGATCTCTTTTTGTTCGTTGTTTATGTTTCTATGCATTTCTGAGTTTCCACAGTTTGGAACTGGAATTTTCTTTTTTTAACGGGTGTTGGTCTGAAGTAGTTCGGAACGGGGTATATATCAATTTTGCTCTTGATGACGAATGGCTTCACGAGGGTTGGACACGGCACTGCACAGCGAAGGTGGGCTGATACCTGCAAAGACATTAATGTCCAAGTTAAAGAGTTATTTTGCAAGAGTAACAATATATGTGGAATCTTAGATCTTACTACTAAAGGTGGTAGGTTTTGGATGCATGATAGTTACGAAATCCAGTAGGTTGGTGGTGATAGACAGCCCTATTTTGGCGGTAAAGGCAGGGGACCGTTGAATAGTTCTTGTCTCGGCTAAGATCAATGACCAGGTGCCACTAGAGGTTCTTATATTACAAGGCATGACTTATGTGGCAGAAAAAAGTTATACGGGCCTTATTGAATGGGAAGTACCTCATAAATGCGACCTGTACCTTCCTTTTTACCATGTACTGGAATGGAATGAATGCTCTAGATAATCAATGGTGCGATGTTTGCTAGGGCCAACATGGGGTAGGCGTTCCAGGTTCCTTCTGTCTTAACTGAGGCGTGGCATCCGACTGTGGGGCAAATATTCATGGCGCCCATTGATACTTACCTGGGATGAGCTGGAACAGATATAAATGTTTAACTGCAATTTTTTTGTTTAAAACTTTAATTTTGTTTCTTCGTTTGGGCTTTGAGAGTTTGCTAACTCAGTTTGGTTATATGATTTATCAGGCAAACAAAGGATGTTGTTAAAGGTATAAAGAAGCGGCTTGGAAGTAAAGTTCCTAGAGTTCAAATAAGTGCATTAACTGTAAGCTCATATATTTCATACATTATTCAATCTGCTTTAGGGTCACTGTTTCTTTTATTTATTCACTTTTTTAGATTACTCAACAGTAAAGTATGATTTAATGTTTCTCTCTAATCGTCCGAAATAGACATTTCCTTAAAACAACAATAAGCTAAGAGCCTATAGTAAAATGCTTGTCTGATTATAGATTCAAGTAATAATAGATGTCTTTAGGGACTGAAAGAATTAGGAAGGAAAAAAGATGTTAGAGAGAGATTTGGGAAAGAACAAGAAGAAGTTTCTTGAAACCAAGAGATAGAACTTTAAGAGTTCCCATAGTCAACATTCCAAACAGAGGAAGTGGCTTTCTCCCAGGTACGATTAAAGAATCCAAAGTTGACTCTTACAAACAACTGACTAAGGTATGTATACAACACGGCCTTATACTCACACATGTGCCACGTCTTAGGAATCTTAGCCACATCTAAGACATGTTCTTCTATGGGCCTAACAATGTCATCACACATTCCCCAACTACCATATATGTTCGTCAATTAATGTAAAAAGATTGTTGGAAGAGAAGAAAACTTTCAACTTGTATGATTCCTTGGATTGATTTCTTGCTGTTGATCGATAAATAACTGGCTGGAAGCTTTTGTTATCTATTGACTATTATTTGGGGACTATGTAATGGAAATTTTAGTATGAGTCTCTTTTTTATGTTTATTCAGTTATTGTGGTATGCTTGCTGAACTGTTGCAAAGGACTCTTCCTCTAGAATGTTCAAACAGCATTGTTTTATATTGTATGTTGTTTTCAGCTTGGAAAGAAATTGTAGAATTTATTTTAGATATGTCTGCCATGAGATGGTACTTTACTAATGTTTATGTTTGGATTAGTGGTACACAATGAAATATAACGGAATGAGATGGATTGGAATAGAGTGAAATAAAATTTCATTCCTTTATTTCGGAAATTTTATAATGAAACAGAACCAAGATTTCATACCATTTCTGGAAAATGGAGTGGGAAGAATTATACTTTTTAATTCCATTTTATCATTATTTTAAACTTATTATACTTAACAAGCTGAGCTGATAATTATGTTTTTGGGACGAAAAAATACTCGATTAGCTTTAAGTAAAAGTCAACATTGTGATGTACATGGAAATAGAATGTTACATGCGGCAGATGCTGTTCTTTGTTCAGATTGTCTGTATGTTTGAGTTCCTTTCCCTCTGAGAATACCATAGAGCTGTATAAATTAGGTTTGCTTAGATAAGGAGGATTCTGTATAGCCTGCCTATAATGAAAATACATGTTTCGTCTTTAATATTGGAAAAACTCATCTGTTTATCAATTCGACTGCTATATTTTAGCTGCTGGAGACAATAATTAAGAATTGTGGAGACATTATTCACATGCATGTTGCCGAGAGAGATGTTCTTCATGAGATGGTTAAAATAGCGAAGAAAAAGGTATTGATATTTCTTAGAAGTTTCCAGAGCCTTCCTATTTTATACGAGACTTCATCGTGAAAAGCATGTTTATCATATTTATTATGAAAACTGTAGACCAATTATCATGTCCGAGAGAAGATATTGGCTCTTATAGATAGTTGGCAAGAGGCTTTTGGAGGGCCAAGATCAAGATATCCACAGTATTATGCAGCATACCAGGAGCTTGTGGTATGTTCATCAACTTATTTGCATTGAGATTTTCTTACAAAATAATTCAACTCTGCTTATAGATTACAAACAGGATGAGGAGATACAGTTCTTAAAGGAGGCCCTTGCTACTTTTCTTTTGGACATAATTCTCATTATCTGATTGGTTATATGGGTTTTTATTTTGAGTATTCATTGTTACAATCAGGACATTTTCATAAATCTTTTTAAGTTTAATTTTGTTTATCTATTCCTTTTGTTCTATAAAGGATTTGTTTGTTTCAGCGTGCTGGGGCAGTATTCCCCCATAGGTCTGAGCGATCTGCACCTGTATTCACACCTCTACAAACACAACCATTGTCATCATACCCTCAAAATATACGAGATACTTTTGCTCAACAAGACACAGCTGAGTCCTCTGCAGATTCTGAGTTTCCAGCCCTAAGGTGCATTTCTATCTCTTGTCTTGTCATCATGTATGTGGAAGTTGACTTATATGTTGATAACTTCATATTGCTTGACGCTCATCTATGGGCTTCTTATTCTCATGCATTCAGACTTTTCTTTGATGGAATGTATTATGTAGTTCATTATCATTACTATCTATTACCGGTTTATATTTTTCTTTGTAGCTCAGTTGTCACATTTTGAAGCCATACACTTTCTTTTTATTTATAATTGGAATAGCATTGTGAACTGTTATCAATTAAGATGGTTTGTTGCATCATTTTTGTTTTAACCAATTCTAGCAAAATGAGGTGGTTTGTGGGAGACGGTGTCAAGTGAAAGAAAATATGCAAGATTTTTCATAAAGGAGGATTAAATTTTTAATAATTCGCTATTCATTTTTATCCACTTTTTTTTTTTCTTTATTATTTCTAGATGAAGTATCAAAGTGATAAGTAATTGAATTTTCAAGCGTCCTTTTTGTTTCTAGCTTTACACAAGAGTTTATAATAAAAAGACTATTCTATATAGACTCGATACAGAAAATACAAATAGATATACGAGATGTCATTTCTATTTTTAGGAGTGGAGATAATATTCCTATTTATACGATATAATAAACCTATAATTACCCAAATACTAATCAAGTCAGGAAACTAATCATATAATAGAAAATAAATATATATTCTTAATCATCATCTACGATTCACTAAACTGATAAAAGATAAAGATATCAGATAAATTTCTCAAATTTTCTATTGACATAAAACATACAGAAAATCATCTGATTCTTTCTTTTTAAAGCATTTTATAGGGTGTAATAAATTCTCTTTAACTAGTGTGCTTGGGCACTTGGTAGTATACCTTGTTCTTTATTATTGTGTGAATTTCATGCGAATCTCACTAAACAGATTTGTCATGGGACACAGTATCCAATAATAGATTTTTCATTATCATTTCTTTAATTATTTTGATGATGACAAAATTATGCTACATGGTACAGACTGTGGTCAATAATGATGCCTTGATTTGTTTTGGTTGGACTTTCTATTGCCAGTTTGTCAGAAATTCAAAATGCACGTGGTATTATGGATGTTCTAGCAGAAATGCTCAATGCATTGGACCCTGGTAACAAAGAAGTAAGTTCTTCAATCCAAATTTTCAACTTTTGATGTACTTGAGTAAAGAATATTTTTGAAGCTCAGGGCCTTTACCATGTTGAAGCATTGCATGATCTATGCAGTCGACCTCAACTACAGGGATGTCGTCGTTGTTGTAAGGCTTCTATTGAATGTGACATTTTTTGTATTCTATTTTCAGGGTCTTCAGCAGGAAGTTATTGTTGATTTAGTGGAGCAATGTCGAACATACAAACAGAGAGTGGTACACCTTGTTAATTCAACTTCGTAAGGCCACATCCCGTTTTCAATATATTACAAAGCAATTGCTGTCATATATTATATACTTTTTACATGTGAACTCCATTTTTAGTTTTCTTTAAATCTAAAGGAAAAAACCTGTTAATAATGGTTAGATTTTATCTACTTTTACAGGGACGAATCATTGCTATGCCAAGGCCTATCGCTGAATGATGATCTTCAGCGTGTCCTGGCCAAGCATGAATCCATTGCTTCAGGAACTTCTGCTGCAGGAACTTCTACTTCAGGAACTTCTGCTTCAGGAACTCCTGCTCAAAATCATACTGAGAATCTGAAGACTGCACCTACTGGAGCAGTTGCAGATTTTGGTCCTTTGGTTGATTTTGGAGATTCCAGTAAACAGACGGATGGAAGGTCTTCTCGTGTTTATTGTTGCACTTTATTATTGCTCTGCATTCATTAACATATGATTCTATCAGTCTCACCGGAGGAGAATCAAATAATTTTTATACCATATTGGAATACGTAATTCATTTCCATTTGTTATTTGTTTTTACCCAGTAAGTTTTATATTCAAAATAAATTCCAAACTAAGTGCCATGAATAGCTAGATATTTGTTTGTATTTTTGTCAGTGGAATAAGGTCTTTACAGGTCAAGGCTTTGGGACTTTTTGTGCTATTATTTTATTTTGGATACTTTAGTTTTTGTCATTCTTCATATTTGATCTTGGTAGCTGGGAGTGTTATCTGCCGTCCATTGTCAGAAGTCTGCATCTTTCTGTTTCGTTTCACGTAATTGTTGTTGAATCTCATTTTTGTTCAGGAGTAGATCGGTGTATGAAATTATATTCCAGGTTGACTTAATCCGTATGGCGCCTTCTGGTTCTACGGCTTTTCATTTTAATATAGTTTTGCAGGTCGTCTGCTAATGCTGAAACTGGGTCTCAATCGTTGAACCAGTTACTGCTTCCAGCGCCCCCAACATCAAATGAATCAGCTCCCCCGGCGAAGGTTGATCCTAAAGTGGACCTGCTCAGTGGTGACGACTATAACTCACCAAAAGCAGAGACTTCACTTGCTCTCGTCCCTTTAGGCGAACAGCCGCCAGCCAGCCCCAGCCCTAGCCCTATGTCTCAACAGAATGCCCTTGTTCTTTTTGATATGTTTTCTAATGGAAGCAATAATCTCCAGCCAATTAATGTTGCCGGTCAAACCAGTCCATTTTCTCCTCAATGTCAACAGCAGCAGACTTTCATATCTCAAGGGCTGTTTTACCCCAATGGAGGTGGGCCAAATGTTGGATCGCCTCGGTTTGAGCAATCACCTTATATGCAGAGCACAGGTCCTTCTTGGAATGGTCAGGTTGCGCAGCAGCAACAGTCTCCTTCTCCAGTTCACGGTGCACTTAATGCTTTCTCTTCTTTTTAGCAGTTGCTGTGATGAATTTTTGATTTCTGACCCCTGATTGCTGCTTTTAAGTTGGTTAATGGCAAATTCATCTCTTCAATATTTTCTTTCCGAATTGGCTTGCTGTATTTTGCTGGGTTCTCATATTTGAGATATTTCGCATCATTCAGCTTTTTTTCGATTTACAGGTACACCAAATGGTGGATCATTTCCGCCACCTCCGTGGGAAGCACAACCCACAGACAATGATAGTCCAGTAGTAGTAGGCAGTCAATACCCACAACAACCAATGCAAGTGACTCAAGTGGTAATGACCCATATACATAGTGCTGCACATCCTCAGGGACCTCAAGCTGCTGCGCATGACCAGGCTGTTGGAATGTATATGCAGCCAAATGCTAGCCATATCTCAACAATCAACAACAATGTTCAAAGTAATCAATCAGGCTTATACCCGCAGCATATTCAGGGTGTTCCCAGTCCTTACATGGGTATGGGTATGGGTATGGCTTCACATCCAATGCATTCCATGTATCCTCAACAAATGTATGGCAACCAATTCGTAGGATATGGCTATGGTCAGCAACCAGCGGTTCAATTTGTTGAGCAGCAAATGTATGGTTTATCAATGAGAGATGATGGTGCTCTGAGAAATTCTTACCAGGTTTCTTCTACATCCTATGTGCCACCTGGGAAGCCTTCCAAACCAGAGGATAATTTATTTGGGGACCTTGTTAACATGGCAAAAGTGAAACCAAAACCTACTGGTGGCATGTAAAACTGTAATGGGGTTTGCATTGTTCACTTGTTTGCTATAAATCTTTTCTCCTTTTTCTTAATTTTTTCATTTTCTTTTACATAAATATAATAATATATGTACATAATACATTATTTAATTTGTTATAGTCTCATAGTGTTCATTGTCTGGCAATTGGTAATAGATTATGTACATTTTTTCTATAGGAAAGTACTGGACTAGAAGATCCGGTTCTAGTTGTATTAAACGAATTCGCATGCTCAATTAATTTTAAACTCGTAGATGAATTCGTAGGTGTGAACATAGATTTGCTTTATCCAAATCCACGTACGTGTTTACGATCCTTCAGCCAGTAGGGATTCTTTAGCTTGACTTTGTGGGGGTTAGAAGCATTCAGGGAGTCCAGGTGCCCAATAACCATGAATTTAAAAGTATTATGAAAATTACTTAAATTAAATTATTATTAAATTAAAACGAATCCTCCAATAATAACATCTTTTTATCCTTGTTTCTTGCAATTTTTGTAGAGGACATTTTGTGTTTTTTTATTTATTTTTTCATAAAAATTTAATATAGCCTTTTATAAACTTTTCATTTATTTATTTTTTAGTTAAAGTATAAATTTAAAAAGAATTAGAAAAATAAAGTTATACAATATTAGTACTTCTCTCTTATAAGTGATTTGTAATAAACTTTAATTAAAAAGAATTATTTAAACATATTAGACATAAGAGAAAACTTATATAAAGAAATAGAGGTACTTTAATTATTATTCTTTAATTATATTAAATTTTGTCTTAATAACATGTAATATTGAAACGTTATTAAGTTTTACATTTTAATAAATATGAATATTTTTAATTTGGTTTCTATTAAAAAAAAAAGCTGGTTTGATTGATAATACAAAATTTTTATAATTTTAACTAAAGTTTCTGTAGTTAAGTGGTGCGATTTAACTATTATTTTACTTTTCACATGAAAAATAAAATAAAATAATGACTTAATTTAATTTGAAGTTTTTTTATCAATTTAAATATTTTTAATTGAAAGTTCTTATTACAAAAATTCCGTTCTATTGATTATAATAATATTTTTTCAATTAAGGTTTTATAATAAATTGGAATTTGACTTTATATTGTTAAACAAAACACAATGAGACTTAATTTTTATTTTAACATTTAATTTATAAAATAAAACAATATTATTATTTTTATAAAGATATCTGGAGTTTTGCAAATTATTTTTTTATTGTTTAATTACGAGGTGTTCTGTATGAGATTTTGCATAAATCCTACTCACTTCATCTTAATTGACGGTGGTGCTCTAAAACTTATAAAAAACTTAATTCATTTTTATTTTCCATGTATAAACAAAAAACAATAACCATGCAAAATAAGATGCACTACCTTACTTAAAATAAAAATCAATTAGTAAGAATTGAGAAGTATATGAAAAATTTGAGTACACAAGTAAACAAATATTGTTAATAAAAACTTAATTATAAATATATCTATATATATATATATGAGAAATTTAAACTTTAACTAAATTTAATATTTATAATAAAACTCAAATTTTAAAAATCCAATTTTAAATTTGATTGGAGAAGATTATCTACCATATTTATTAAATTTTATATAAATTTATCAATAAATAATTAGTCAATATTTATTTAAATTATTTATTTTTCGTAACTAATAACTACACAAATAAAACAAATTTAGTTCTTAAATGTATGTCATAGTATCAATGTACTATTTAAAAATTAAAAATCTAATTTAATATCTGAATATTAAAACATTTAAATTCAATTTTAATATTACAACTTAATTACATAATAATCTTTGATTTATTATTAAATCAATTATTTCAATTAGATTATAATTATAAAATAGTCATAAAACCTTTAACATGTATTTTTCTTACATGTTTGCTACTAGATTTGGTTCATCTATTCTTTCTTATTTACCGATGGGGTGCTAGATGTGTTCCAGACTATAGTCTTCTTGGTGGGGTCCATTATTTTAGGGTTTGCTCATTGCAGATTTCTATTTTACTTTTTCGTTCATTTCCCGATCTACAAATCTCCCAACACTATACATCAATTCTTTCTATATTCATTTTTTCTTTTTCGCGAAATAAAGTCTCGCGCGGTAAGATGCTCTGTTCCTTGAATCTTGTTTGAGCTTTCTCAAATTTGTTCACACGCCCATATTCAAATATATCAATCTCCTAACACTACAGCTAAATTGTGTTTCAGGTTGCAATTCAGCATGCAGGTTCGTTTCTGGTACTTTTGTTTTTGTTTCCGTTTTCTGTTGAGAGTTTGTGATAGATGCAATTGTTGCGAGTAAATCTATCGGTGTGAATAGCAGATGATGATGTGCAATTAATGTGAATATATGTATTTTTTATGGTGTGGGTTATCTGTTAGACTAGGTGTTTTGGATTCACTTCGGTGGCTTGTTTGTACCTGGTTTTGGTTTTGATGTCATCGCTTGCATTTGTCTTAAGGTTGATTCTTCAATAATTAGATGTTTGAGATTTTTGACGTGTGTTTTAAGTGCAGGCATCGAAGGCAAGACTGTTCAAGGAGTATCATGAGGTGCAGCGAGAAAAGACTGCTGATCCTGATATTCAACTAGTCTGTGATGAATCTAACATTTTTAAATGGACGGCTTTTATCAAGGTATGCTGAGTGGTAACCAGGACTTTGTTGATTACGACCTGTTTGTGATGATTCTCACATTTCCTTGGGTTTGTTTTGTTTACAATTAGGGTCCCTCTGAGACTCCTTACGAGGGAGGGGTGTTCCAGCTTTCTTTTTCTGTTCCGGAGCAGTATCCTCTACAGCCTCCTCAAGTCCGCTTTTTGACAAAAATATTTCATCCAAATGTTCACTTTAAGGTAGGATGGATCTGTCCGTATCTGTTGTTCTTGTACTGGTGTACCTTATCAGTTATGAAATAGCGAGTGTGATTTCTGAGGAGAATTACATTATACTAATTTTTTCACTATTTTCACTGATGAATGGTTGCTGAAGTTTTCCAAGTGATACATAGACTAAAAGTTTTTTCTGGATTAGTTTGGTGAATGGAATTGGAATTGCATTCAAAATTGTAATTCCAACTCCTATTCTAATTGGTTTGGAATTATAATTGCTATTCTGGTTGGTTTCAAGTTATAATTCCCATGTTTGGATTGTGTAAGGAAATAGAGATTAAAACTATAATTCTATGTTTAATATGAATTGCATTTTTGGTCATTTTAAATTAGGGTTAGTTATCTGTATGAGTATGATGTGGGAGGTGAAGAGGGTAGCAATAACTATAGGAGTGGTGGTGGGGATAATGGGTATTGATGTGCAACAATGGTTATCAGTGATGGTAGGAGTGGCGGTAGTTATCAATGGAAATGGGGGATGTTGGTGGTAACAATGACTATCACAATTTTGACATCCAGAGGTGGTGGGGGCGACGCAGTAGAAATCCTTGATAGTAGTAGTAATGCCAATGACAACAGCAATTATTGAGTGGTGGTACCATGACAGCAAGGGTGGGGTGGTGATGACATTGATGGTTGGTAGCTGGAGCAACATAAACAGTGGGAACAACAGAATAGTGAGAATGAATTTAGGAATTGTAATTTAGAGGGTAGAGGTTGGAGGCAGAGATATGTTGGCTTTAATTATACTAGAATTCCATGGAATTGGACTTAAGATTGTTGTTCTAATTCTAGATAAATTTCTAAATGTCATAATTCCAAATTCAAGCTCCAATTCCATTTCACTCTTTGGTGCACTTATGTGATGTTTATAAATGATGAGTGTTTGTGCTTGGTCTCAGACAAGGTTATCAGACTTGAGAGTCTACGTAGACTCGACGTAAACTCGTAAGAGTTACTTCATCTGAAAAGTTGTATATAGTACCATACTCGTAGACTTGACTCGACTCTCAGATGGTTTAGTTACCTTCTCAATGATGAAAAGGCCAATAATGCTAAACTTTTATGGGAAGCTGATAAGTTAAAGAAACCTAATGCATACTATTAATTAACCCCTTTTAAGTTTCACAACTAATTAGAAATTGAAAGCCTTTGATTTGATTTTAATTGCCTGTCCATTATTATTTTTTTTTCTTTTTCTTCTGTTCTTTATAGGTTAATGGATACATTTTTTTTTCTATTGGATTTGATATTCTTGAGATTCCTCCATGACAATTGGTTAAACATCTAGTAATTTTCCAGACTGGGGAGATTTGTCTGGATATCTTGAAAAATGCTTGGAGCCCAGCTTGGACACTTCAATCTGTCTGCAGGGCTATAATTGCTTTGATGGCCCATCCAGAACCTGACAGCCCACTGAATTGTGATTCAGGTTGACAAACTTTCTCCACTCTATTGTTTTCTCATTTGTCTCTTGTGTGGATTTTATTGTCCTATCTCTTTCCCGCAAATGACTAGAAAAACTGCAAGAAAGAAACTCGAATTCATGTGATACTCTGTTGTAATGTACTTTGCCTTGACTATGGGACCTAATTGAAATTAGATTTGAGGGTTGAAAACTTTCGAAAGCACTTTTTTATACGTTCAATTGTGCTTGAGAGAATGGATGGGAAGTTGGTGCACTAGAATCATATGTTTCATTTGTTGCCTTTAATTGCTCGTGATGTATGAATTCTCATGTATATTACTAGACTTTTGTTGATGATTAAAAACTATCACAAGAGCACATTGGTATGTGTTGGGAAATTCAAGGATTTATTGATATTGATGGCAAACTAAAAAACTTCAAATCCTTAAGCTGTCAGCTCAGCCCAAAACTATCCTTCATTTTTTTTTTCATCTAGTACTAACAAAGGTGAGGATGAAAAACTTGTAATGGTATTGACGAGGATGAAAGGAGATATCTTTTTCTGCCACTTATTTTATTTTTTTGTTACAGGCAATCTTCTGCGTTCAGGTGATGTTAGAGGCTACCAATCCATGGCAAAAATGTACACAAGACTCGCAGCAATGCCAAAGAAAGGCTGAATGATTTTGGATAACTTGTTTAACAAGTTAACAATAGATACAATACTTCTTTGGTATAATGTTCATTTGTTTGAAATGTATACATTTTAAGACATGATATTGATTGTGTTAATGATGTGTGTTAAAGTAGTAGTAGTGACTTGTACAGATTGTATCCGTGACTTCGTATATCTGGATTCATGCCGGAATTGAACTCAAATATATTCCAATAATACCTTAATTGCTTCAGTTTTAAATAGTCTCATTTTGAACTTGCATTCCATAGTTTGATTCTCAACTATTATAAAGTTAGTGCAATTTGCAAAAAATTGAGTCCAAGGCATTCTAAAAGCGTTTGGATTATACTGCTTGGATTATACTAATCAACGGAATCACTTTTAATTGGTACGAGTAGAGGTTTTGGAATACATTTTTAATAAAAGCGGCTTTTCTTATTGTCTTGCCCATTTTGTGATTTTTTTTTTAAAGTAACAGAGTGGATGTATTAGAAAACATAATAATGCTTGTAACTAACAATATTTAGTTAATTGAATAAATTTATATGATCATTTATGATTTTATTCCTCTAGTTTCATGGTTACAGGCTGTATAAGAGATAATTTCGTGTATAACTTCGTTTATTGAATGTGATAGGAAAGATAGGGAATGAATGTTTATTGAGTGTGATAGCAAAGATAGGGAATGAAAAAGGATGGTTAAGATAAAACGATTTCATAATAAAATTAGGAAATGCATTTGATTTAGCTTGTTTGGTTTGAGTTTAAGATAAAAGATATCAACACAAAAATATGATTTTTAAAAGTTCAATTGTTATTAATTCGGAAATATTTACTTTTATCTGCAAAAATATAATTTTTAATAACCGACAATCTTAATGATTTGCTTAAGTATGATTGGCATAGGGTTAAAATAAAAAAATATTAACTAATATAATTAAGATAAAAAATTAATATTATAAATTAAGATACTGCACTAACAAAAAAATTAACTATTTTAATTATTATTTTATATAATTGATATTATATAAACTAAAAAATAACAAAAAGAAATCAAAGATTTAAAAGTAACGAGATCTTCTATACTTAAAATAAATAGGTCAATATTATAAGGATTTAAACATTTTTTAAGTAAGTTATTTTATTAATTTTAAATTGTATGAGAATGGACAAGAAAGAATAATGGCTACTTTTTATATTACAAATAATTTAAAATTATTATAATTTTTATTTCTAAAAACTAATATATTTTATCATTTTTATCTTTAGACATAAACTATTTATTCCTTATACATAAAAAACAATTTCGTAACGATTTAATATTTTGATTTGAAAATTAAGATATAAAAATAATTTAGAAGTTTTAGGTAAAATGTATTTTTTTAATAAAAGTACAATATTAAATTAAACTATTGCTATAAAAGTAAAAGTAATATACACAATTACCTTACTTATATCACATAAAAAAATTACTTAGTTAAATTAAGTCTCTAAAAAAGATCTACTTATCTTAATTTAAAAATTTATTACCCTAATTGTATTAATTAGTATTTTCCAATTCCCATTTTAGATAGGGACAGTGATTAAGAAAAATGACACTTATAACAAATTTAAAATTAACAGTACTAACTTAGAAAATTGATGGAAACCATAATCAGTCTGATTCATCATTTACTGTGAATCACAAGTAGAGATAAATTTTTCCAACAAAATGGAGTTTGTAGAATAAATAAGAATCATTTCCCTTTGGGCAACAAGATGGATCTAACATATAGGTGCTGTAACATCGCATTATCTTGAACTAGGAAGATATATTTGATAGGGAAAAAACATTTTGGTTTGTTCATATCATGGCAGATACAATCACAAAAAGAGAATTGAATGAGGCAATGCGTCAGACCAATCCCTTTTATAATTTATTAACACATCTGAGGACACTAACTATAAGGCTTTAAAAACCTATCAAACCAATCAGATGATTCCTTCACTTGAAATTTTGTTAATTGGTGTCCCACTCCAGGTTCTGCAATAAACTGCATGTAAAAGCAACCAATTATAAACATGGACAAAAAAAGAAGTCAATTATTATCAGTCAGCCATTGCTACAAAGCTAGAAGACATCTTTCTTTCCCATCAAAACATATTTCCATACATCTCCAAATAGAATATCGGAGATCCTATATCAACCAGATGTAATTTTATATATAAATAGTTACAAAAACCCTTTTTACAAGTCCATTTTGTGGATTAAATTAGGTTTAAATTCTACCTCTTAAAATATGGTACTAGAGCTATGAGTCAGAGTCTATCTTAACAAAAAAATTTATTTTATTAAGTCTATCGTGTCATTATTAATTTGATTAAAGACAAGACAATTTCATAATAAATGAATAAAAATTTCATCTATTACAAATTAATTTTATAGGATTAAATTAGACTTAAACTCTATCTCTTAGTATAAAATCTCCAACCATCTGAATTCTCATACCACATTCTTAATATCAACCGTCTCTCATTCATTTTAAAATAAACTTTCCAAAAGGTGATTTTTATATTTATGATGTCTCACCATGTAAGTTTTTGTAAAATTAAGTTAGAACTAAATCTATATTCATATTTTTATTGTAAGAGATTGTTTTATAACCGGTATAAATCAGAAAATCACAGGTTGCAATCAATTGTAAAATCCATTCTTAATAAATTGACAAGGGAAAACCCTATAAGAATGTATCATTTCCTCAACGAAGTTACCAACAAACACCAGTTCATACCTTAAAATTATCTAAACACTGAAACGCTTCGTATGCCTGGCTAGCGTTTGACCTTGTAACATCCAAGCTTGCAACGGGACACTGAGGATCTTCTGCACCTAGAGTTTCCAAAACCCAAGCAAATACTTCAATTACAAGTTAATTTAGAAATATTCACAAACTTTAAATGAACGAAATAATTAAGATGAATAGGTATGCATGCAAAGGTCTATGATGTTATTTACAGACACACACGAACTAAATAAGCACAATCCTTATGCTGCAGCAGTGAGGTTACTCTGAATTGTGTGAATACATGAGTTGTATATGAATAAGGTAGCCGGTTTAAATGAAAATGATAAATGTCTTACCATTAATAATAAGCAACGGACGTGGTGCTATAGCTGGAATTGAATAGGGTGCATCAAATTGGGAATCTAAACTTGGAGCAATACCGTCAAGTACCTGATAATTATGTGATCAGTTTGATAAAAAGTGGATTTTAGTTTAACTCAATCCTAATCAAACATGTTTATAAGATAAGGATTGCAAACACTTATATATTGTAGCATTTTTACTAGTTGATATGAGACTTTTAACACCCCTACGGCATCTCGACCATGAGATTTGAAATTAACAGATGATCCAATAACGGGTGGAATAATATTTTTAACAAACAACAAATCTAGCTAAGGTAGGCTCTAATAATAGCTCTGACACCATATTAAAAACGAGATTTTAAGCTTAACTCAACCCTATAAAACCAACTTGATATTAATGGATGGTTCAAAAGCGAGTTGGACAAATATGTCCAACAAACAATAGAAATGATTCTCACACCATATTAAAAAGTGTACTTTTAAGTCTAAGTTAACTCTACAAAACTAATTTGTAAAGTGAAGTTTGTACTCATTTATACACTCTAAATTGATCTTATCACTACTGAATAATCGATGTGAAACTTCCAATAAAGTTCGTAGTATCCATTGCCAAAAGTTTAAAATAACAACAACAAAACTGTAGATTGAAATTGTGTCCCGCTGATGAATATATAGGTAGCAATAGTGGGATAAATACATGGTAAGCATTCTCGATCATGTTTTGTTAAAGCAGAATTGCATCAAAGCATAAGGAAATTCATTTGGAGACAGAATTGGAATTGATTTCATACAAAGCCATGGACTGACCTTCTCCACCACTTCTTTGTCAATAACATCTTTACTCATTTTATGACGAACAACTGCATCCAAGAACATTGTTGTCACTTCAGCATGTAATTTTATCGATGTCCCTGAAGGGACCACCATGTAATTTATCATATATATATATATATATATATATATATATAACTAAATAAAAAGATAAATAAACATATAAAACATAAAAGAAATTTCAAAAACTCATTTAACATTCTCATACACTCAAACAAAGGCTTCATACTACTATCAACTAGACCCTTCCATTTATCGTTGTCTATTATCCACCGAAATCCCTGCAATATATAGCACATGAGTTTTGGAGCCATTGTTAAAAAAACACAATTCGCTAAACAAAAGCTCCAGTGAATCATTCAGTGTCACCCGAACGGCCATAAGAGGAACAACCACAGAATAGCGAGCATCAGCAACTGCAGCAAACCATGCATGAATTCCTGCATAGAAGAATTATACAAGTGATGAATATCATATTGAAAATAATCATTTCTACATCTCTCAACCAACCTCCAAGTGATATTCCGGTGATTCCTATTCTAGAAGGATCTATATCCTCTCTTGTTGTTAGATAATTTGCAATTTTAATCAATTCCAAAACCTGCCAGAACATGAAATAATACACCGTTTATGAGCCGAACAAATCGTAAGCTTAAACTATCACAATCACACTTGAAACAAATCATTTGGCTCAGAAAAATTAAATTAAGTGATTCCATCTTTAACTGTATTTCATAAAAAGAATGTCCAAAAGTTACACTACTAAATGGGAAAAATATTTTGTCAACCCAAATTCTGTAAGATAATAATGATTTGATCTATTTTTTTTTACTCATTTTTATTTTACCACTCTAATCACTCTTCAATTATCACATCATATTATTATAAAAATAAAAATTAGATAATTAAAGGATAATTAGAGTCATGAATTAAAAAAATAGATTAAAATATCACTAATCATTCTGTATTACAACCATTTGTCTTCAACTAATAATAAAATATTAAATTAAAATAGAAAGTAAATTATTGAATAAAATTTAACAAATATGGTTGCGGGATGGCTGTATAAATTTTGAGGGTTTCAACTTATCACATCCAAAGCCGTAATGTTAATTGAATATAATAAGGAAATATGTGATATTTATTTATAATATAAAGCCGTTACATACAGTAATCTAATCATAGATTAATAAGTATAATATAATACTTATTATTCGATCTCAAACTAACAAATAGAGAACAATAATTTTAATAATGTTATCCTGACAGTGCATAATCAGTAAAGTTAATGAGAAATTACCACGTCGTATATGAATGGACTAGTGTACTGGGTACTCCACGAATAAACTAGTGCCTGAATATATTTTTTTTTTACGGTAGAGTTGCAGCCAAAACAAGTAGAAGAAAACTTGGTTAGTTTTGAATTTTATACAGATGCCTTATTTTTTAACTTTCCAAGTGATCATGGGTAAATATGTAAGCAAAAAATAGTCAATTTCTCTATGCAAGGACCACACTACAGAAAAACAATATATTTTTTCTCCTAAATCTTAACCATTATTCTTCAAGTCTAATTATCCGTTTACAATCACTGAAATAGTAATCCAACTATTATGTTTGGAACTCATTTACAAAGTTATTTGAATTAATTTACAAACCAAATTCTATGTTTTAACTTCAAATTCCTATATTATGAAACTACTTAATTACCATCACTTTGAATGTAAACGTAATAAGAGCAACATAGATGAATATTTTAAACTGAATTGTTAACATTCAACAAAGTTAGAGTTGCAAAACAAAAACAAAAAAGTTTAAAAGCAAATCAATTTCTAAAATTTGTTGTTCAAACAAAACCATTTAAATTTTCAAATACGAGTTTATGCTAAAACTTGTCCCTAAATAAAATTGCGTCATTTCACCAGGAATTCTGAACCTGAAAATAAGGCAAAGAAAAACATGAAGCAAAATAATCAAATCAGTAGTATAAACTCTATACTATCTTCCAAAATAACACCTATACTTAACAACTCTCTCTATTAATACAATATACATATCGATAACTATAAAAATTATTTTTTTGATTAGTATTCTCTATACTATTAATAAAAAGATTTTTCTTTCTAACTATTTTTTACTATTTTACCTTTTATGTTTTAAACGATTCTATGTATTTTTACTCTTTTAAACTCAATTACTTTTACTATTTATAAAAATATTAGCCACAATAATATTATAAAAATTAATAAAATTGATTTACGTTTAAAATACTTTTGTGTACATAATTTTTATGATAATTTAATATAAGTTATAATAATAAAATTTTATTTGAATAAATATTATAATAGTTAATCTTTATTATCATCATACAAAAATAGACACATCTCATATGTTTTCACCCGTATTAACAAAGAAAGTGGTTAATTAATTAGGTGTGTTTTTTTAGAAGAAAGACGTACATGTCGATAAGCCCCTGTGTCCCTTAAGCAACGTTCTCCATGGTAACATGTATCCACCGAAATTGCAATATATCCCCGCGAAGCATACGCCTAAAACAAGTTCGAAAGAAAGAATCAGTGATTATAATTACTCTAATTATTTACTCTCTACCATGATTTAAGATGATCATTGATTTTTTTTTTAAATAATGTTACATTATTCAATAACTCATACTGAATTATGTCAAACAATAAAAAAAAAATGAGAATTAAAATATTATTATCTTATAAAAAATTCATAATGCAGACGAGGAATAAGAATGGATGGAATAGTAGCAACCTTAAGCAACGGACGCAAGGACTCTTTGTTGTTGTACATACTGTGAAGAAAAACAACCGCAGGCCTTTTTTTCTGCTCATCGTTTTCCTTCAATTTCAAAACCAACATCGGTATCATTGTGTGCGTTCCAAAGTGTGGTGCCTGAGATCCGAAATCAACGAGTTTAATTCTCAAGAAAAAATCAAATCAGAATATTCAACTTCAAAGAAATTGAATTAATTAGTGATGTACGTACCCAACCGTAGTTCTGGAGCACAAAATCAACGAGTTCATCACCGCAGCAGAAATTGAAATCAGAAAAAGAAAAACACGGATTCAAAATTGAACTCCGCAGAAATGGAATGAATTAGTGACCTACTGGGTCTATATCAAACCGGATGTTCTCCTCCTCAAGCAACTCTTCAAGGTTCTCTATATCGGCCTTCGGACATGATTCCATTGCCTCGATCTATAATTTTCAACCGATTGAACCACTCAATTAAGTACAGATTTTAAAATAAATAAATAAAAAAACAGTACCTCTTCCTCCGACGGAGGTGAACCTTGATAGATAGGATTCGCCACTGGCTGATCACCTTGGGCCCAGTACGGATCTGAAGCATCACACATAACAACGAGGTTCAACTAAACGAATCGCTGCGCGATACATAGCGAGATTGTGAAAGTTAACGAGGTGAATTTGATTGTTATACTTGTAAATTGGTCATCTGCCGATTCATAAAATACGAATTGATACAAGTTGAGTCGAAGCTTTCTCTGAGTTTCTTCAATGGCTTCTTTTTCCGCCATTTTTGCTTGGGATTTTAGGGTGAGAGTGAGTTTAAGAAACGGTTCTTATAGTTACGTGCCTTTGACAGTTAGATTGGAATGATTGATTGTTGAAATTCATGATTGCCATGTGTCAGCTCACCCAAATAATATGGATGGAAGAAAAATTATTAGTTCAAAATAACTGATCAAATATTACAAGAAATATTATAATTATTATTGGTTTTTTACTCTCTAAAGTAATTTTTATTTTAAGCTCAATCAATAATTTTTTCATCATTTTTAGTTTATATATAAATATTCAGTCCTGACTTATAAATTATAATAGTGTAGTTCATGCATATTAATTATTCTCAACATTGTTTAATTAACAATTATGAAAAAAGAGAAGAAAGCAATTGATGGTGATCATATTTTAGAAATAAACGAGCTAAACAATGCAAGTAGACTTTTTGATTAATAGAACAGGGAAAATTCAATTTTTAAACTCATTTATATTGAACCCAACTAAAATAATGCCATCTAAACAAATTTTGTTAACATTCAATAAAAACTGGGTTAAAATTTTTAATTTTACTTTTATGTACGACCATTTTTAATTAAAATTAGTAATACATTACATAAAAGATAATTCATGATAAAAATAATTATTAAAATTAAACACTTTTTTTTTCGTATTATTACATGTTCAATTATTTTATTTCATTTATTAAAAGAAATTAATCCAATATAAATCAGATTTAAATACTCTACTATATTAATTCGGAACTCAAATAATCCATATTTAATTGACCAAACGAATCAAATAGTCAAATATAAATTTTGAGATATTTACAATTTACATTGAACTATGAAATTTACTCAATGTGCGTGATGTGTCTTAACAAAGAATAAGATTAAAAGTAGGAAAAAGTAACGAGTCATTTAACATACAAAAGTAAACAGTCATAAAAAAGAAAACAAACTTTTATTTATGAAAGAAAAAAGAAAATGAAGAGTAATAAAACATAATATAAAATTAGTAAAAAAATAAAATTGGATGTAAAATACCATTATCCTTAAAAAGTAAGGTGTTTAATTGGTACGTGGAGAGACTTTGAAATACTCTTTTAATAGAAAGGATTCTTCTTATTGTCTCCCTTTTGTGAATTTTTGTGAATTTAATGAGTATAGCTCTATAGTCAGATAAAGAAGAAAGAAAATAGCTTTGTTTGTTGAATATATGATAAAGAAAAGGGAAATGAAAAAGGAATGTTAAGAAAAAATAATTTCAAATTAAAATTAGGAAATGTATTTGAATTTTTAAATTAGAAACTTAAATTTATTTATGATTTTATAATTGAGATAAAAAAAATCAACATAAACTTGTAATATTTAAAATTTCAAATGTGCTTTTAAATCTAAAAAATATTAATGTATCCACATTTATTTCCGAACAAAATATAATTTTTTAATATCTGATATTTTAATAATTATGTTTAACTATAATTATTTTAACGTTAAAAATATTAACTAATATAATTAAGGTAACAAGTAATATTATAAATTGAGATCGAGCACTAAAAATAATTTAACTATTTTCTTAATATTTTATATATTTAATATTAAACTTTGTAATATAAACTAATAAATAACAAAATAAATAAAGTAGTGAGATCTGCTATACTAAAATAAAATTGCTCGACATTTTAAGGATTTAATTTTCTAACTAATTATATCCTATGTAGTGATTACCTTTATTCCATTATACGTTATTGAAACCATAACAATTCTAGTTTATCTAATTTATCCACTGAATCATAAAGAGACATAATTTCTTTAATAAAATAAAGTATCTAAAATAGATAAGAATAATTTTTTTTTTTTGGGCACGAAGAATGGAACACAGGTACATTTTATGTTGAAGTAGAAGGAATATTCTATTGTAAAAAAAAACATTTTGGTTTGTGGTAAGGTTTTCAAATACACTTCTTAAATGGTGTATCTATGTGTTCAACATGACATTAAAATACATAAGACACTCTTACAATAAATATCAATGAAGGGTTAAATTTAGAAGAGAACTTTTTTATTTTTTTATATTATTGATATAATTTTGATACGATCGTAACATCACATTAACAATAATAAGTACAAATATAATGATTTTTTAATAACTCAAATTTATTTTATAGGCTTTTATTATAATTACATAAATAAGAAACAAACTATACATAATCATAAATATTTAAATTATATATATATATATATATATTATTGCAAATGCATTTATTTAATCTTCTATTATATTGTAGAATTTTTTGAAGTTATTTTTTGTTTTTCAATGAACATCAACTAAAGTATTTTTTTTTCAATAATAATAATAAGATAAAACATCTTAAATGAATTATATTCATTTTTATATAATGTGAGAACAATATATTTAGATTATTATATTTAACTATTTTTTTAATAAAAAATTGAATATAAATTAATACATGGATCCACGTTCTACATTTAGAGATTACACATATGTATTATTATGGATGGTACATAAATGTCATAAGAGACCCACTAATTTCAGAAAAAGACAATGGAATGAGCCATAGCAAGCTAATTTATAATTCATCAACACTTTTGAGGACACTAAGTATCAGGCTTTAAAAACCTATCAAACCAATCACATGATTCCTTCACTTGCAATCTCGTTATTTGGTGTCCAACTCCAGCTTCTGCAATAAACTGCGTGTAAAAGCTACCGATCATAAACTTGGACAAAAAAAAAAAAGCCAATTATTAATTCATTTTTAATCTATTATTTCAATCATTCTTAAATTATTACATCATATTATTAAAAAAATCAAAATAGTTATTGAAAAAGAATGATGAATTTAAAAAAATAAAAGAAATTCATCAAAATATCATTATCCAATTTTTATATATTATTTTTCTGTTATGTCTTAAAAATATACTAACAACTCATTTTGAAGTTTTAAAATATATTAAAAATATCTTTAAAACATTAAAATATTTATTCTTTCTTTCACAGACACATAAAATGATAATATTATAACTTTCATTTTTTAATTTTTTTATTTTCTAATTAACTTAGCGTGAGTAATTGATTAATTAATATATCATTATTTTTTTTAAATTAATAATCCACACTAAATCATGTAGAAGATAAAATATGAAAGTCAGCACAGAAAACTAAACTCTTTCTTCGTATACTTCTTATACTATTTTACTTCTGAAAAAAATTGTTAAGTAACCTTTTTCTTATACTGTCTATTTTCCTTATACCAAAGTGACCCACAAACACGAGGTCATACCTTAAAATTATCTAAACACTGAAACGCTTCGTATGCCTGAGTAGCCTTTGATATTGGAACTTCCAAGCCAGCAACGGGACATAGTGGATCTTCCGCACCTACACTTCCCAAAACCCAACCAAATATTTCAATTACAAGTTACAAATATTCACAAAAATAATTAAATTGACTAAATATCAGGGATGCATGCAAATGTTTAACATGTTATTTATTCTTTCTCTCACACACAAAATAATAATAATATAATTTTCATTTTTTATTTTCTGATGTAACTTAGCGTGAATTATTGATTAATATATCACTATTTTTTCTTTTAAAAGAATTAATGGTCCACACTAAGCTATGTCAGAAAATAAAATATGAGAGTGAAAATATAATTTTCGCACACACACATATTATATATATATATATAT
>Ga0214544_1002769_pt1 | contig 36656 bp, 15 predicted proteins | sample CNSS3metaG_FD_160074 | JGI IMG/M metagenome (GOLD analysis project Ga0214544, IMG submission 160074) | Root nodule microbial communities from cowpea collected in UCLA plant growth center, Los Angeles, California, USA - CNSS3 | ecosystem: Host-associated > Plants > Roots > Nodule | place: USA...
ATATATATATATATATATATATTATTTTAAAAACTCCTTGATTATGTTGATTTTTTGGGGCAATTAAATTTATTTAAATTATTTATTATAATTAGAAAAATAAGTTTGACTCCGTTCTTAATCAGATTTAATTTTCATATTTCAAAATCAATAACGCTTTTATTATAACTAGCGTATGTGTATAAATGATAGTATGTTAATAAGTGATAATAGTGTAATATTATTAAGTTAATATATAAAATAAATTTATATTTATTAAAAAAATTAATAGAAAAATTAACAGTTATATAAAAAATAGATAAAAATGACCGTTAATTTTAAAAAATTTAATAAATAATTATATCGTAAATGATAGAATTGATATTATAAAATATGGACAGAAAGAAAAAATCTCTTTATAATTTTTTATAAATTTGGCCAATGTAGTCATTATAATTTATTCTATATAAGTAATTGTACACATATTCAATATAATTGATAGTGATGTTTAGCGAGACTCCTACCTCTTCCATGTTTATTAAACTTAGTATAAAAATTAATTAAAACTATCATAAAATCAATATTAAAAAATAATCTAGTAAAGAAGTGACATATTAATATATATATATATATATATATAATAATAATAATAATAATAATAATAATTTTACTTGTCAGTGTTCTAAAATGATTTTAAAATTTTAATTACTTTTGAACTTTTTTTAATTTATTAAAATGCAGGAGTTTTCCGTCCATCTAATATAACAAATACAAATTGAAGTAATATATGTTATAATCTGTATCGATCACCAAAATGGAAGCAATTTAACTTGAAATTTTACCTAAATAAATTAATCAAGTTTTTAGATAAGTTGACGTTATAATTTTTAAATTGATGTAACCAACTATTCAAATTTTTTATTTTTATTCAATATAATTTAATCAATTTTGAGTTTAGAAGTAATTGCTCTCACTGAAAATTAAGTACATTTTCATAATTGAATGCAAATTAATTTCATTCCTAAATGCATACTATTATAAATGGAGGTAGATGATCTATTATGCCACACGATCCAATATGCAGCCCTTTATACTCACTCTAATGCAAGGTCCTCTTCAAGTTTTATTAGATTTTAAAAAATATACATATATACAAAAAAAATCATAAAATAATTTGAAAAAAAATCTAATAAAAACAGTTATAAAAAAAATAATACAAATAAAAAAGTGATACATACATATATATATATATATATATATATATAAATAATATTTTTAATCCATATAATATGATTGAGTGTTTGTAGATGAAAAAGAGAATTAAAAAGAAAAGTAATATGCTAATATTAGTAAACGTTAACCCAAGTGAGAAGGAGATTGATGTGATCGTGACGAAACATCTCGTTTTTTATTCATCATCCATTTTTCACACTCTTTCTTTCTCTTTTCATATTCTATTTTACTCTCAACTTCACTTTTCTCTTTTCTCTTATTCAACTTTTTATTCTACATCTTTCTTAATATTCCATCTCTAATTACTAAAATCTTTAAAATATATTCATTATATCACAACTTTTAAATTATTTTTATGGACTTTAAAACTACTCTCTTAGCGTATTCTATTTTTTTTCTACTAAGTAAGAATATTAATGTTTAATTTATATAGACAATGATTTAAGTTTTATAATAATTTTAAATATGCTATGAATCTAAGTCCGCTGCACCGCATCTTCCTTGACACTTGTTTATTCTAAAATAAAAATTTAATTATAAACACTCGTGATGAGAAATGTCGATAGTTTGCCTCATTTTTTTACGTAAATAACTATTTTTCTACTTAATTAAATTATAATTTTATTTTTCAGAAAAATATACCTGAGCAAAGACTTTTTCTTTTTCCTTCTTCCTCCTTTAAACTATTAAGTTTTGTTCGATAAAATAGTGATAAGCATTTGGGACATGGACACGCGGGTCTATTATAACCACAAATTTATTCTCAGTAACCATAGGTATGTGGTTGATGCCGATGCTACTAATTTATTACTATTTTTTACAGAAACTAAACAAATTAAATGACATTAAAAACCCTTAATGAATTCGAGTTTTGGCAAACAAGAATAATGACGAAAGTACTTTATTGGACGGCCAGTGACATAATCCATCTCGAGTTTAATTTCATTTTTATATTTGTGTTAATTTAACATCTAATGACTGAAGTCAAACTCTAAACATGTATGTTCGTAAATCTCATTAATTAATACAAATAGGGCAAAAAAGCAACATTGAGACGTAAGATTTGTTGCCTTTCACAGAGACTTTGAAACCTCTTTTCTCTTGAAAACTATCACTGATTGGGTACAACAAATTAATATAATGAGTTTGATCGATGAATAGATCATAGTTGGCTCTTTTAGGAAGCTCTCACAAATCGGCTTTTCGCGTTCTTCAAAAGATCCATTACCCGCTCAACGCAACACGTGGATCAATAATTCCATTTTAATAAGAAGCTACCATCAAATTATTTACACAACTTGTTTCCCTCGTCTCCTACAAATTACTAATATAATCATAAACAAACATCAAAATTAAACTAAAACGCATAATGGAAGAGAGAGGAGAACTTAATAAGTTGGTGACATACATGAGAAATCAATAAACAAGTTATCCTTCTCGTCTTTTTTTTTTTTTTTTGGCAAGGAATTGTGCAATTGTTTTATTAGACTTAAGGGTGTCATTAGTACAAGTTTTCGTAATCATAGATTATATCACATTCAGAGAGAAACTACATTTTCTTTTTTCATTTGTTATTTTCATCGAAGTCTCGAGCTTGTAATTTCAAATTGCTCAAAATAATGAGTTTTCTCATAATTCTATGTACAGGAATATCATTGACAAGATAACACTAATGAGACTTGAGTCCAACCACATAAGGCATTGACATCACTCCCAACCCAAAACTTTAAAGTAGTGGATTTATGGGTCTTTATTCTTATGTAGTGTTTTACTTTCTCATTTCTAGTCAATGTGAGATTTAAACTCACACTTGAATTCCTAACGGTTATAGGGAGAAGCACATGTACGTCAATATACTTGTTTTCTTACTTTGACGATTGGCACATTAAGCTATGTGAACTTGTGAAGATTCCTCCACACACAGGATTCGTCTCTGTACACAAAAAATGTTCTTTACCACCATTGAAAGAATTAGTATTTTAAGTTCATGTACCTAATTAAAATGCATCTCCACATAAAATTTCCACGCTCCCAAAGAAAAAAATAGTACTTCTGACATGAAGAAGAAATGTATGCGCATTGAATCTGTATCTCTCACCTGGTCGTTCATATCTTTTTTCTTTTTGATGGATTAAAAAAATGATTTGACGAAATATATGTTAATGATTTTGGATAATGAAAGTGTTGACTATGCGATTGGGTATATTAATTATTAGTAATAATTGATTGTTATTGTGTATATAGTATATACTAGTATATCTGGGGCGAGATAAATAATGGGATGGTATTTGTTGATGCGCATGGTGAATGTGTTTGTTTGGCTCACAGGTTCATGAGCATGTGTCCATCACTTGCAATGTGATGTGTTTGAAGACGTGCTTACGGTGGTTCTGGATATGGTTAGCTTGACAAGGTGGCGTTGAAATGGATAATAAATAAGTACTTTATTTGGAATTATTGAAAAGTGATAAACATGGTAGTAGTCGGCATCATACAATATACAGGAATAACGTATAAAAAATTAGAGAAATTAACTATTAGTTATATGTTAAAACATAATTTTAAATCTAATTTAACTTTATGAAATCCACGTCTAAAATATACATTATATTTAATTTTTATTTTTAATCGATGTGAGACTTTCAAACCTCTCTCATATATGAGACATACACATCTCGAGTATCAAATTAGATATTAATAAAAAGTCTGAACGTGAATTAATAGCAAATGGAATAATAGACCCAACAAATAATAATAAATTTCGCTATGATAAACTATAATTCATAGTCTGATATTATACACTTAATTTAACCTTACAAAAGGTATTTATAAGATAATGTTTATTGGAAAGATACAACACCAATGAGACCTAAGTCCAACCACATAAGATATTAAGACTACTCTCAAACCAAAATCTTAAAGTAATGAATTTATGATTATTTATTCTTGTATAGTTTTCTACTTTTTTATTTTTATTTAATACAAAACTTAGATTCATACTTAGATTTCTAACAATTTTTTATAATTGTGGAAATCATGTCGGAAAATGTAATGGATTTGTTTACGGGTTAATTGGAATTTGAGAACAGTGGAAAGACAGAAATGGATGTGGCGTGGAAAGAGGGGAAAGTGGGAAATTTTGCGAGAATATGCAAATTGATACCTGTAAACATGTGGCAATACCCCAATTCAGATTCCCAACATATATGTGGGGAAGTCCTTAACTAGGGTGGGGACCTTTTGTAATCTTTCACTTTGACCAAAACAAAATCAAGATCCACTCAACTCTCTCCAACTATTTCACCATTTTCTTTTATTACTTTTTCTATGCTCAATGTATGTTTCTTTCACTTCAAAAATTTATACATTAAATCAACTATAATTTTAATCTTCTTAAACTTTTATGAGGAAAAAAAAAACAACATCTGTAGCTTCCTTTTAATGTTATTTAAATAAAATTTTAAAACTATTTTTCTATTTTTTATTTAGGAAGTAAGTTTTTTCTTTTTCATTGAATAATCTGAACCAAACATGAGACCTTAATAAAGTACAAAGGTTGAGAGAGTTTTAAATAATCACGATGTCTGCTTGAAGCAAAGTATTATAAAATCATAAGAATTTTCATTCACTCAATTTCAATTGTTTTTCATGATCATATAGACTATGAGATCTTAATAAAAGAAAATATCTATTGTAGTTTTCGTTTCAATTTTGTTATACCTACAAACAAGAGTTGATATTTAAGTAATTTAATGTTTTGTATTTCCTACCAATTTAGTTTTGTAGTGACAAAATATGTTTTCAATGTTTAATATTTTAATTTCTTACGTCTTTTATTTAATTATTTAAGCTCGTGTAGATAATTATTTTAATTACCATTAAAAATAATTTTAAATAAAAATATAGAAATGAAAAATGTATTCTTATGTCTCCTAAAATTAATTTATTTAAAATATATTTTACTATTAGAATAAGAGTATTAAATATTTGAAAGTTAGTCGATATTAAAAACAAAGTTAAGCACCCAATACTAGATTCTGTGATGGGAAATGTGTTGTGACTTAATATAGACGACCTTTTTGGAAGAGTGAAAGTGGCATGTGGGTGTTGGTTACATCAAATTAAAGGATAAACATGACCTAGGAATAGTTAGTCCCTGCATCGAGGGACTATCTTTATTTTATTTTATTTTTATTACAATATCCTTCTACTAATCCTTATACTTTATTTATATACTGTTTTCTGTTTCATAATACAAAAGTATCACAGTTTATGATTTATGGATGTAAGTTATAATTAATTAAGGACAATTACTTCCTGCATCGCACCCATAATTTCTGAAATTTATTTTTTTGGAACACAATAAATAATTCTGAATATTTTGTTTTTCGGAAACAAACATTCTTTCATTTTACGGAAAATATTTTCCGGAATTATTTTTTTTATGAGGTGGAGAAGAATTTTGATAGGTGCAGGGAGTAACGACCTTAATTAAGGTTAGCCTCGTATGTAGGGAAGTATCATCGTATATTAATTTCTCATATATAAACTATTTGGGCCCAATAATAACTCTTGGAATGTGCATATGATCAATACGATACAATGCAAACAATAATTGATTTAAACTGGCCCAGCCCTTTATTCTTTTTGTCATTTTTGTCTACAATAGCTTAATGGCAACTTCTTTCTGCACCTCCATACTTTTCAACTTACTTTTATAAAGTTGTGAATGATCCATTTTTCTTTGTCTTCTTTCCTCATCTTTTTCTTCCTACACATGCTTGATCTTCTTTTTACTAAGGATGGCAATTTGGACTGTCATATACGCAAGACAAAATGCAGAGGAGTAAGTATTTTAATTCGTTTAATATGAAATAAAAATTTAATATAACTTAAAAAGAAAAGAAAAATATTTTTTATTTGTTAAAAAATAAACTTTGTCGAATTCTGTTAAAAAAAATTTTGTAAAAGAATCATAGTCCGGAATTTAAAAACCATATGTAAATTTCATTGTTTCAGAAATTATAAAAAATCCTAATTAATTCATTGGCAACGCTAGTTTCGTCGGGACATGATAACCCCTGATAACACACCTAACAGGAGTTAAAATCCTTAAACACCAAATATATAACTCCAATAAAATTAACGTTTTTATATTGTGAAATTTATTTATCGATTTTAAATACGAAAATATAGTTACCACTATCAGATAAATAGAAAATATGCATTTCTATAAATTGCAACAAGCAACAAAGAAAAAAAAAACAAAAAGTACTTCTTAGAAGAAACAAAAATGTGGGAAAAAGGAAGAGGACAACATGAGTATCTAAGAAAGGATCAAATAGTCAACTGATTCTGAACTTGGAGGATTGTGGTGGCTGAGTTCATAAGTCTGTGTTTCTCTTCTTCAGTCAAATGCACATTGGTGACACCCAATACCCCTCCTCTCCCAAGTTGTGCAGGCAAGCTAAGAAACACTTCACCATCGATATCGTAAAAACCCTTTGCAAGAACCGACACAGGGTGGACCCTCCTTTGGTCCCTAAGAATGCTTCGTGCCAAGTTCGCCACAGAGTATCCTATCGCCCAAGAAGTGTACCCTTTCAGACTTATAACCTCGTAAGCACTCTCTGTAACTTCTTTGTGTATGTTTTCCAACATTTCCTTCTCGTACGTAATTTCCTGTTTCTCCAAAAAGCTCAGCACCGGAACACCCCCAACACTAATGCTAGACCACAAAGCCACTGAGCTGTCACCGTGTTCTCCCACTATAAAAGCCTATAACAAAACAACATTCGCGTAATAATCAAACTATTAAAGCAGTTAGTTTATAATGAAATGCTTGAAAAGGTAACTAACCTGGACGTCTTGAGCGTTAACATCAAGATGATCGGCGATGAGGAAACGGAAGCGTGAGGAGTCCAGGTTAGTGCCGGAACCGATGACACGGTTTGAAGGGAAACCGGAGAGTTTCCATGCCACGTAAGTGAGCACGTCCACGGGATTGGAAACGATAAGGAGAATGGTGTCGGGGGAGTAACGAACCAAAGGGGGTATGATTTTGTGAAAGAGGGTGACGTTCCTTTGTAGGAGGTTCAGCCTGGACTCGCCGTGGATTTGGCGGGCACCGGCGGTGACAATGCAGAGGTCGGAGCCCGCAGTGACGGAGTAGTCGGTGGAGGCCTGGATTCTGGTGCGGGGGAGGAAGGCGGCGGCGTGCTGGAGGTCGAGCATCTCGCCGCGGAGTTTATCAGGAATGGCATCGACGAGGACAAGCTCGTCGGTGAGATCCTGAGTGAGGATGGTTTGGGCTATGGCCATTCCGACGTTGCCGGCACCAACAATGGAGATTTTGGTGTGGCGCTTTGTGGGAGAAGAAGGTGCAGCGTTCATGACGGACTTAAAGAAGGCTTGAGTTAGGTCTAAGCCTCCTGGACCCAATGCTGAACCGGAACTGCTCTTGTGCATTGCCATTGTTTTGATTATCTAGAACAATGTGAATGAAGATTATAAGATGGATTTATTTGTTGTTGTTGTTGTAAGAGGCATACATATATATAGTGTATTTGTAGGAAGAGTGTGAAAGCGATGAGAAGATAAAACTTGGGACTAAAGTAAATGGTTTTGGAAGATGCAAATGCTTTTCAATGGTCAATTCTTAGCTTTCTCCGTTGATTGTAAATGAGATGTGGGTGGTTGGGATCTAAACCTTTGTGGGGCCATTCCACCATGTGTCTCTATTGTTCATCGTCTCTTCAAACTTTTACTACAAAAAGATCGATTTTTTTCTGCTGTAGAAATTTCTTGCTACAGTAGTTTGCCTTCAGAGGGGGATCCAGAATCAGAATGCCTTTTCAAATACGAAATTTTTGCGTGTACAAGAGGGAAAAGAAGAACATGTAGGTTTTGATGTCATTTTGCGTGGCTATTCGATGACTTTTATGAACTTGTTTCTACCAGAGCCTACGACAGTTAAATTTGTAGCCACCCAAAATTGCACCAATTTTTGCGTGTGGTATAATAAGTTAGTTATAAACTATTAACACATGAAAAAAATAAGAATGTAATAAAAAAGGTTCTATTTATACTTTTAATTATAGTTTGTTGACTAAATTCAACCGAATTAATTGCATAAAAATTTGGGAAAGTTCTTTTAGCGTACCATTTTTTCAAATACAACGTTTAGAGAGTAAAAAGTGATGAAGGAATATAGTTTACCAATTTATTGAACGTTTGAACGATGGGAACAGGAGAAGAATGTTATGTGGCGGAAGATTTAGGTTGCCACAATTCCATAGTTGAGTGAGATGAATCTGTTTTCTGTGGGCGGTGAGTTTGATTTTTCCTAGGTAATATTTTGAGCTTATAGGTATAATAACAACGTCCACTACGCCACTGGTGACAGTTTGTGTTTTAGCAGTTTCATGTTACTTATCATGATGCAAGAAACATGGAACTAATAGCACAACACAGAATCACACTACTACATTTTCATTTATTCAAATAATACAAAAACATATCTAGTATGATTAATTTAATTAATGTTTATTTATGAAGAACTTAATCATAACTCAAGGATAACTCAAGGAACATTTGTTACGTATCATGAAGATTAATAACAGCAGTCGTTTTATTAAAATTTAAAATAATAAATTATTAAAATTAAAATATGATGCAAAGTAAATCTCTAAAAGATTTATAAAAAAATCTTTAAGAACTTTACGATAAAAATCATGAAAAAAAAAAACATGATCACTTTATAACTAATCTAAACCCTAACCAGTTGATAGTTTGGGCTTGGCTCCCTGACTTGTTTTGAAAAATAAAAAAAAAATTATATATATAATTTGTAATCAAGTGATTTTATTAACTTTAACATTCACACTATATATTGATTTGTATATAATTTATAATTTTTTTTTAACTTTTACCAATTTTAGGCATGCTAATTATCATTGTTTAAGGAAGGTCAACTTGAAATTTAAACACTTTAATAAATACTATATTTTCTTAATATTTTTCAATATCTTGAAGTCTACAGCTTCATATACATTCGATAAATTTTAGAGAAGCAAAAGATGAAAATATGGTAAAAATTGCTTTCAGATAGATCATTATCATCATCACCTTATAGTTTAATTTGATTTAGTGATTTTTGGCAGTGACTAATTATAGCTTTTTCCTAAAAAATTATGATTAACATAAAATATTATAATCGCAAAGATTCTTAAGAACATATGACATTGATGATTGACATCTGTGATTTTATATTTTAAACATTGTATAATTTAATATATATATATATATATATATATATATATATATATATATATATATATATATATATATATATTGTAGATGAATGAATATTACTATTTTAAAATATATAATTGTAAAAAGAATTATACTAATTTTACTTCTATAAATAATAATTAGATGAATTCCATTTTTTTTTAACCCTTCTATTTCTATTTTGGTCTTTGCCGTAATGATGATGAGGATTACGGTGTAGTGATGTAACTATTATTATAGTTGGTCTTTTAAAGAGTTTTTAATCTATTCTAGATATGGTGGCTATATAATATTTTAATTTGAAAAGAGGAGTGCGAATAACAACTCTCTCTCTTTCAAGGACCCAAACTCAATCTTTGTGCCCACAGTGCAATTATACTTTTTTTTTTTTTTCATTTGTACAAATTAAGTCATTTTGGTGGATCTGCTTCGTGGGCCTAATATTTTTGGGTCAGGTAAAGTAAACAGGGTCAATTCCATAAATTTAGTATTCCGAAATATACAATTTAAAAAATATAACATAAAAATATGTTTCATAGGTATAAAGGAATACAATTGTAAAACTCAATATAATATTTATATATTTTGAATTGTATATTCTAAAATACAAAATAGTTATATTTTAAATTATGCATTTCAAAATATAAAATAAAATATGCATTTCAGATTTATATTCTAGATTGTATAAAATCAATTTGAAAGATGAGGTTTTGTACCTCATTTACATACTATAAATTTTTTTTTATTTTTAATTGATATAAGACATTTAATACAAGTCGAAGTGTTCGGAACGTAGTTTAAATTCACATTCCTCTATCAGGTTTAAAATGTCTTTTAACAACAAAATCAATAACATAACTCCTAATTTAAAAGCGAACAATATCTAGAAACCTGATTGTTATTGAAAGAACTTGTTTTTGTGTGGAGTCTACACTAGGGTAGAGGCAGTGCTCTTATGGTGTTGGCAAATGGTCCATTTTTCTTTTGGAGTGTCTCCTCATTAAAAATCAGTGTACGCTGAGAAAGAAAGTGGTCCAACCTAGCTGTTCGATTGGTCCACAACTCTCATTTAGGTCTGTTTCAAATTTGGTCCCAAACTCATCGGGGGAACCCTAAAAACAATCATAACTTTCTTCAACAATATACAAGTTGCACCTTAAGAACGGAGACAGGTTAATTGGACTTTCCAACACAATATGTTATACAGGACTATGTTTCTCACTAGTATTTGGGAGGCGTGAATTTTGATGTTTACTTTAAAATTAAACATGATGATGTTATTTTCTTTTGGAGAGTGAAGTCATGGTAGATGAGTTTAAATGACTCAAGATTACCGTTTTGAATAAACTGAAACTGAATTACCATATTATTTTTTTCCAGATTTTAATTAAGACTCTTGCAAGTGTGGAAGAATTTAGGTTGCATATACAGAGCTTAATTTTGTAACATGTCCTCGTGATGTTTTGCTGGAGACATAAATTACAACGAGGATCATAGTTCACATTCGAAATATTTGGTGAAAATTTTACTTTCCATTTAGATTTTTCGAGTCATTTATTTATAGGTCATATGGATGAGAAATGTAACATTTCCCTGATGATACTGCTGTTTGAGTTAGATGCTTCAATTCGCAACCTGATAGAATGTCTGCACACACTGATATGGGTTTTTATCCAGTAAGTTAAAAGCGGTTGGAAGTTATCTGTAACTCTTGATATTAAAATTTTATTACTTTTAGTACAAAATATAAAGATTGTGAGTAGATAAGACTAAATCTAAGTTGTTCATTGATTATAGTAACGGCCAAGATATATACACATCGTACGGGAAACTAAAAAATAGATGATCTGTTAGTGGGTGAAATACAATGTTCAAGAAATCTTGCTAAGATAGACTTTTTATTTTTGCAAACAATAACTCTAATATTATGTTAAAAGTGGACTTTAAACCTAATTCAAATTCACAAAACCAACTTGTAAGATGAGATTTGAACCTTATTTATATATTATTGAAATTATCTTATTTCTAGTAAATACAATGACATAAGAGTAGCGATCAGAAGTTAGTTAAAAGCTAGAGATGTAGGCGGTGTTACACCACATGTGAGATATGCATTGTTTGGTTCCTGCATTAATTAATTTATTCGTTTCTTACATTAATTAATATATTCCCTTTATGTTTTTTCATAGTATTTGGGTGAGTCAGAATAGAGTTAACTCACTTGACAGTAAACTGAAGTTGGGTGCACAATTTAACTACCGACCAGCATTTAAGAGAAATACCAACTATTCTGATACACGCCTTAAAAGTTGGCAACTATTCCATTTCAATCCATGTCTACGTACCACTCCACACTTTTCACGTGAATCAAATTATTTTGATGCAAAAACTGGGAATTCTGACATTTCACCCCGCCATTGCATGTGCCTTGCTGTCTTTAGCCTGCAGATTTGACTAACGTAAATGCTAAATAAACGAATCTGGTTATTATTGTATTATTCATATTTATCCATTACTTGCTTGATGCCAAACATCGTCGTCAAAATATACACCATGTTTTTTTAAAACAGCACAACACATTACAACATGCCCGAAACTACATGTCATCAACGAATGTGGATTATGTGTTGGATTTTTCTATGTTAATCGTTTGTGTTTTCAAAATACAGAGAATAACATCAAAATAATCAACAGAGAATCATCGTAAACATTCTTGGAAAAATACAGATTGTAAATCACTAACTAAGCATGCATGGATTCAGGGCTTTTCATTATGAATGGGTGGTTTCCGATGAGGTTGAGCATAGTCCATTTCAACTATGTCCTCTGCAGAGTCACTAGCCTTTGTAAACACTGTTTCTTCAACGTGATGATGCTGAACAGTTCCCAGCATTGACCGTGCAGGCCCCCTCTCATCCTACACAACCCTATGTCTCATTCATTGCTTTCTATCATTCACAATCTATTCATAAATATTCACAAGCAAAACACATGTATCTCTCCCACAACGAATCTTTTTCGCACAAACGATGATCAAAGATTCGGGACAGATATGAACAACAGAAACAGAAATAAATGAAAGACATGAATTTATCATAACTAAGTTCTTTATCTATACTCATGGACGACACATCATATTTCAAACAGATTTTAAGAAACTTTTATCTATTATATAAACTTTCCCGACAGATTTTAAATAAAAAACCATTTCCATTATTACATGGCCCCTCCATTTGGGAAGCATATTCTTGGCACCAGAAATTGTGCATCAGTCGCTGACATTCATATGCATACCACACAAAGGTTTATTGTGAAACTGTTCATGCATAATTGATTTGTTTAAACCCGGTAAGAAGTAAAATAATTCTAGCTAAATTTTAGTATATTTTACCTCTGCTGCGAGAAAGGATGGCGAATCCATTTGAAAAGATGTCCCTGCATACCCATGCCACCACCGTCACTTAGTATTATTGTTATATAGGGTGCATAAGGCTATAGAGTAATTTATATAAGAAATTACACAACTATAAATATATATATTCTGAGAGAGAAGGTGATAAAATGACATTATGCATGCACCCATATATATATATATATAACTCAGTTACATGACACCTCACATGTAAGGTACACGTACTTTAGATAATTTTCCTGACTGAGATAAAGCCAAACTTTTGTATTAACAGAAAATGACTAAAATTCATTCTTTAAACTGCTGAGAGTAACCTTTTCAACCATGAACAGTAATAAACATTGGAAGTTTTGTTTGTGTATTGGTTGAGCTCGTGACTGCTGTGTGTGTTTGGGAAAGAAAAGATTTTCTAGAAAATTAAGCACCTGAAGCTGCTGCCTCTACGATCGGTTTCTGTTGTTGTTGTTGATTTTTCTGTAGCGTGTAATCCTTCAAACTACTAGATGTAGTTAACGTCTCCAATAATTTGACCTTGTCTAGTTCCTGTAGAGAATCACAAATCTTAGTCTCTATCTGTAAATAATTTCAAATGCTTCCAAATATGGTGAAGAAAATATCTTTTGTCCCGTATAATGCAATGTGATCTTATATACGGAAATGGAATAGTTGGTGTTAGGAACCCAACCTTGTGAAGGGTGTCTTTTTTAGAAAGACTAGGAAACCGGGCAGTGCATGCATGCAGAGAAACACTAAGGAGAAGGATGATGGGAAGAGAAAGAGAAGTCATGGTGAGATGAGTTTGCTGGGTCTAAGTTAGGAACAGAGGAAGAGTGAGGCTCTTATGAATGGACTTATAGGGTAAGGTTTTCACAAAATATGAAATGGTAGAATAGAGGGTGCATTAAATGCAGGTTTTGTATGGGATGGAGAACGTTCTTTAAGAGAACATGTGTATGTGTTTGGGAGATGAACCTTGAAAACGAAAATGAAGATATCAAGGGTCCACGTTTGTCCCCTTACCCCTATTCTGGGTCATTTTTAATCACTCCATTTGCAATCCCTACCACAAGAGTGAACTATTAGCTATTTGTTGGGGAATTAAGATTGTAATCAAAATAATTAAAGGGAGAGCTATTTATGCTGTAGAACTAGTAGTAGTAGTAGTAGTATGTTGCCAAAATTGCAATTGCATGAATGCGTTAACTACTTGCTTCTTATCGTTTTCTTGGACAAGGTTTTTCCATTATTTAAAGAAGTGGCGAGTGATAAATGTTGGACATTAGGCCGGTGAAGTTTGGTGGTTTTCTCATTGCATGAAAAGGATGCGATAACAAAACTGATTACAGACAAACCAAAACGAAGTTGGTTTAATGAAAGCGAGATCGAGTAGTTTCTGCTAATTCGGGCTCATAACTAGACTGGGATGAAATGCTTTAGATGCTAAATTAATAGGGGAAAAGCTAAAAGCATCATAATTACTTTACATAGCTATATACAAGATATTAACATATTTTTAATATCTATTCTTTCAGATAAACGTCTTCAAATTTCTGTCTTTCATGTTAAAAGTACTCTTAGTTTTTCTAATATCAGTTAAACTTGTTAAAAAAATTGTACTCTCGCGTGAATAAATCAAATTATTCTCAAACTTAAAAAAATATAGATTCCATCTCTTTTAATATTAAACAACACCATAAATCCCATAGAAATATAGATTTCATAGACTTTTTAAGTCGACATTAAATTCATCCATCATGAGAAAAATGTAAAGATTAAAAACAAGTTTTTCCCTTGAGTTTCATTCATTCCGGTTTTCAATAGAAAATTTGGACTCTTAAGGACCCCAGCAATTTAAGAAAAAGAATTATTGTTTAGAACTCTATCAATATAAAAACAACCATAAAACAATGTGAGAAATAAAAAACAAAACTTATTCTAATAATTTATGTACCAACTTATAAAAACAAATTTTTTAATGAAAACAAAAGAACACTTTTATAGTTGTTCGCAATAAAATAAAAGATAATTGAACACATTATCTTTAAGTTGAAGGCTACCAATAGCATATCCTATTTTTCTCGAAGTTGAAATTCTCTTGCATTATTTCAAAGCTCAAGTGGCATAAGCCAATGGCAACATATGGGACCTACAGGGGAGTGGGGAATGGGGACGAGGAGTTTTAGAGACAAGGGAGCATGGCTAAACCGTCACCTTCAACTCTCTTCCCAGCAGCCAAGGAGCATGCCACATGGAACGTACACCATCTGCCATCAAAAGCAACACATTGTCACAATAACCATTGCCTAACGACCAGATATCAAATTCTAGGTTCTGTGTAACAATGCAATGACACATCCTTCAGATTCTACTGTCTCCGACATGCATGCCTCTACATGTTTGTAAAACAACATGATTCTAATTATAAATGTAAATCATGTAAAGTAGTATGTTCAGTATAAGTAAATATTTCACAGGGGAAAATAAGTACGCAGTAGTGTTGTTATTATAGTTTCACTTTTTCTTGTGCTTATAACGACTAGCATATTCTAATTAACCATTTACCCAGATAGAAAGAAGGGGAAACAAGAGACAATGGGTGGACCCTCTTGAAGATATTTAAATCCAAGTTTTGTACTACTGATCCATTGTATCAATGAACATTCCAATATATGCATGATGTAAACCAAGAAAGGAGTTGAAAGACTGAATGGGAGAACCTTTAATATTAATCAAGTTCACGGAATTTATATACAACTGTACAAAACATTGAGAATAAGGTTCTTGACAGATGTACTATAACGAATTTATCTGACAGACCAGTGAGACCAAATCATATGCAGTTAATTTATAAGGGCTCCTGAATGGAAATGAAATCCCCAAAGGTGTTCTCGCCACTGTATGTAACATAGAGAAACCCATCCTCGTCCTTCTTCTCATCATATATGGCAGACATAATTGCTCCTGAAGAAATTGAATTATCAAGTCATGCAATAGGATAAGGCTTATTCTACATTAGAAATCTAGAGAATCATATATACTAAAAGAGAGAGAATGAGCATGTGTTTGCCTCAGTTCACCTGTAGGAGGAAGGACGTTGTCCACAAATATAAAGATTGCCTTTTCTGCACTTAGCTTGATCCTTTTGCGGATCACGTAGACAAATTGTCCAACAGTCAGGTCAGCAGGGACAAGGTACCTGCAATGTAGTCATTCAGATTCATAATATACAGTATACGGCTGCCAACCATGTTACAAATTTAATACGTTGTCTGGCGGAAGACAACGGCCAATGACATATTCATTACACCCCAAAAATCTAGTAGTTATTAGCTAACAAAAGCAAAGACACAACCATTACAACCAAGCTTTCAGAAATAGAAAAGTAATTCATAATTTTGTTTACCCATGTTAAAATTCAGGTCCGTTTACTGTTTGAAGCTACCAAAATCAGTCCATTTTTCTTAACTATTGCAGTGTTGCTAATAGTCACTCATGGCAAATTTGTAAGTCATCTTTATCAGTTTTTGGTATATCATCTGTTAAATTTATATAAGCTGGTTACACACAGTGGTTATGATCAATATAGCCTTACCATTGTGTATGTATCACATTTATGCAACACTTTACAATAGTTAAGTTAGAAATTACGAAACACTTTTAACAGGTTTGCTATATACAGTTAGTAATCCAACAATAATAAAAATGTATTCTTTTGTCCAAGCTACACTTGTAATTGCATACATCAGAACTTACTTAACGGTGTATGAGGCCATCAATTAAGATATCAATAAAGAGAAAGTAATTACGCCATCGGTTAAAATTTGTCTAATAATATGGTATTTTCCACATAAGAAGAAAAATATAGGCAACAGCTTACTTTTTCTTGTCAATACTTGGGATGTCACTTCTTTCTGCCTTCTCCACAATAACCTTCAGGCATATCCAGAAGAATTTAGCACAAAATTTCGGATATATCAATGACATGCACTTCCGAGAATGATAGTTAAGGTAAGCAAAATGCATAAGTTAAAACACCATACCTTAATACGTATAAAATGTATCTACCAGGAAAATTAAAATCGACCTATCTTTAAATATGAATATTGATTTTACTCTCTAATCAAATTTAACCTAGATGTCTGACTATGTTGTTAACATTAGAGTAAAATAAAATATTTATACAGACTCCTCGGAATTTTATCATCATTATTTGGGATAACTAGAACCAAGCAGCAAAATAATAGGAAAATAGGATGCTTCCTTCACAGTATCCAGCCTTTGAGAACGTTTACAAATGTACAGCTCATCCAATAATCTTTCTTAAGTTTGAATTCATTGTATCATTCAATGACTCTGTAATCAATCACTTAATCTCCAATATAGAATACTTCCATATTAGTCACTTATACACAATAGCAGTCCAAATTGGTTTTTCCTTAAAAGAAATCTAAAACACAATACAGATTTCCATGCTATAGAATTCAAGACCCTTCTCACGAGGAACACAACTACGTTTACAGAGATATTATATTCAGTAAAGGGAAAGGTAGGAATAGGAACACCTGGAAACAAAGCAAAACAAGGCAAGGGGAAATGACTGCACAAACAGGAACGGCAGGAAATTACGTTCATCAAACAGGACACACTGAGCAGGACAAAAATCTGAAAAACTAAGTACAAGGTAGCCAAATGCATTGATCATAGTTAAACACTTTTCTCCTCAATAAAGACTGTAATGAAGGTCAAGGACAACTTATCCTGTAAGGAATTTAGACAAAAATTAAGCCAGAATCCGTTATCATGCTGCCGCTCTGTGACTTCAAGGAGACATTAGAAAAAATAAATGCATTTGTTTATAGATAATAAACAAGGTTTCATCAATAATAATACAAAAAAATAAAGGCTACTCAAGCAGCAAAAAAAAGAACAACACATAAAAGAACAAGTCTTCTGCAAAAATGTATACTTCACCTATCACCAAAAATTGCATAAGTATTTAGACAGTAGCAAAGAAAAATGTAATTGCCAATTCTCACCGGGATCCTGTCTGGGTATTTTTCTCTAATCCTAGCAGCCTCAGCTCTTCTCTTCTCTGAAAAAAAAAAAAAACTATTTATCAATATAAATACCTACCTACATCTCAAGTACACAGCAAAAAGTTTCGAACAATTGGGGGAAAAAAGAGGAAGCAAAAGGTATACCAAGATCATGCTCTTGTTTGAAGTAGCTCCTTGCCATTCCTGCTGAAATTGGAATCAACAAAATTCAATTAAAGAAAAATTCGCCAATCAACAAAAATTCAAAATCATTTCCATTATCTAAAGATAATAAATAATGAAACATGTTAGAAACATCATAAAACGAAACAAAACCCAAAACTTGAGCAACGCTAAGTCAGACGATATTAACACAAACAAGAAACAGAAGGGGATGCAAGAAAAAATCATCCGAAAACAATTGTTTTTGCAAAGAGTGGAAAAGGAAACCCTAACAAGTTCTAAAAAAGATGATCATCTCCTACCTACAGTGTCTCTTTTGAAAACTTTAGAGAAATGGATATCAGAAAAGCAATTAAAAGTACCAAATTAGCAGATAATAGTAAAATATTGGTTAAACTACAGAGAAGTAATGGAGAAAAACGTGAAAGTGGAAGTTTGATTGATCGAATGAAGCAAACCTGATAGAATTGAAGATGATGAAAACCAACAGAGAAGTAACGTAGTTGATCACAAGTCCAAGAAACCCGTGAGTGGATTACTTCAAGATAGCAATAAACAAAACGATGACTTTAACTATTTATATTTATTTAGAAATAAAAAAAAAAACTTTTGCGAACATCTTAAGTTCCCCAATCATATTTAATGAGAATATACTGACGTATTTTTGTCTAATCACCCAAATCATTGTATTAAATTAAAAACCCACTTTTTGACTTTAAAATTATTATTTTAAAAATTACACTGAAAAGTAGTTCAATATTGACTGCTAATATAAATAACAATATATGATAACTGAATTCCTGCTTCTAATTAATCTATACGTAAAATTTTAAAAGAATTTTTTTTTTTTTTGTAATTTTAGAGGAAATTAATATAATAAACAATTATTTTCGTTAAATAAAATAAATCAAACACATTTAATCTTTAAAGACAGAAAAAGTAAAATACGGGACCCTGTTCTAATAACGTGATAACATAATTTGATACCGGGAAAAAAATGAATTCTCATTCAACTATAATTATAACATATAATTAGCTTTAAAATGTTATAAAAATAATAAGTTTTAAAATGTTATAATAATTATCTTAAAATTGTACTAAGAATAACTTGTTATTAAATAATATGAATTTTTCTATGTACTCTAATTAAATTCTTTAAATAATAATGTATAGGTATCTTTCACCTACGCCAATACCTAATTATCGCCAATTGAATTGAACATGAGGAACTATTCAGGTATCTTTTTTCTTTGAACATAATTTGTGAAGTTGTAAATCTAAACGCTTTCTTTATATTATTAGAAACCAGATCATTATTTATATATATATATATATATATATATATATATATATATATATATATATATATATATATAAGTTTTTTTGTCAGAAATAGAATATTTTTAAAGACAAGTATTGATTTAATTGTAAAAATATAAAATTAATCATTAATATTGAGTATTTTAAAAATAGTTTAGGAAATGTCTTCTGAAGTTTTTCTGAAGACAATACCATATGATCATATAATCAAATAAAATAAACCTTTTTGTTTTGGTACCGTTTCCAGATTATGTTTTTCGTATTCTACTTAGTACAACCATGTTTAAATATTCAACTATAATTTTGTTAAATATATGAGTCACGGATGGAACAAATTTTACACATTATATCTATAATCTAAAAATAGACGATTTGATAAGAATGTATAATATATAATATTCAATAAAACAAAAGAAAATATTTTGCAATATTTTTTTATTCAATTTAAGTTTTTATAAATTTATATTTTAAATTGAGTTTTTATTAATTTTTTTCAATTTGATGAGCATTTAAAAATTTTATATTCATAATTGAATTTTTGTTATTTAAATTTTATATTAATTGATTATATGACTATTACTTTAACTTCATTTTATTTATTTGTTTATATACATTAAAGAATTGCGAGACTTTATAATTAATTTAAAATAATATTATCATTAATGTAAAGTGACAATTATTTTTATTATTCTCATTAGAGACGCGTGAAATAACAAAGGTTACTCGGAAAGTAAAATATAACAATATTATTATTCAAAATACTTTTAATTAAAAGAATAAAAACCATATATCACTTAACCTTAATCACAATATTAATTTATACTAATCATAAAACTTCATATCTCTTAATACTTAAACAAATAATTAAAATAACATAATAAAAACTTAAAAGTTTAACCAAATCTTATTATTTATTGTCAGTTTTACTAAACCTAATCGGCACGGCGAATATACGGGTCCCACCGATGGTATTACTTGAAGAAGGGTTTTAGGTTAATTTGTTTGTTTGAAAAGAAAAATTGCTTGGAGAAGGGGTTAATGTTATGACCTAAGAAGGAATAAATATAGAAGTGACGCCATTCATACGCTACCAACAAGAAAACAATTAAAGATAGTTTTTCAATTTTTGGTTGTTCGTGTTCGTGTCGCTTGGTGTGGTTTAACAATGGGGATAATCAGAAGCAGTCTTTCGCACGTGATGGCCACAGCTTTGGGGCTGTATATTGCGCAGAACTACAAAGTCCCAGACATTAAGGCGCTTGCCTCCACCGCTTATTCCATGGCCACCCAGGTTGAACACACTTTCAGGAAGAAGTCAAACAAAAAAGATGATGATTGATTCATTCTTCATTCTTTCTTGCTCATACCTACACTTTCTTCTTCTTTTTTATCGTCGTTTCTTCTGTTATGCGCTTGCTTGTTGCGTCATTCTGCTGTCTAGCTGCAACTATTCGGGATTTTTGTAATGGGAACGATCTCATCCCTGTTTATTCAAAACTGCTACTTTTTTTGTAACACTCCTACTAAAATGCTATTTAACCTAAATAAAATATAGGATCTACTCATTCAACAAAATCATCGACTACTACTCCTTAGGCCTGAGCATGGTCTTGTTGGGTCCTGTTTAATTCTGTATGATTTAAATTTGATATTTTGAAATTCGTAATTTGTCATTTATTTTATCGGTGATTGTTTCAATAACGGATTTATTCGGATGAGTTATTCGCATTACAGATTTATATAAGTTAATTTTCTTAAAAATATATTTTTTATTTTATATAAATGAAGTAAATCTTTAAAAAAATATCGTACCAGAAATATAATTATAAATACTAAAAAAATACATTTAATTTGAATTAAATATTCATAAAATTCTAATTTGCTATTCGCATCCAATTATAATCATCCATTTTATTTATTTAATAATATTATGCGTTTACTCGATCCATTCGACACATAAATTCATTTTGGATTTTTTCGAATTCAGTCGAATATATATTTTTTACTCGGATTGAGTGTATTTAAAAGAAAAAGAAGTAAAGGTTGGACTTATTTAGTTAAGAGAAAGATGATAAGAAATAAAGGATAAGGGGATAAAATTATCATGTATCCTTAATCATACAAATAATTTAAATTGAATATAATTAGTTTAAATTATATTAAAATAAAATATAAGTTGTTGTTATTATTATTATATTAGTATTACTAATATTATATATTAATTATATTAATTATATTTACATAATAATTAATAATTAATTTTTTAATATACAAAGAAATCAAGAATCGATTCTTTATATAATAAGTAATCAGATAATTGAAGAAATAGAGAATCAGTTCTTTATATATATATATATATATATATATATATATATATATATATATATATATATATAAAATCAAATAATCAATTCTCTCATCTGTCATCATCCATTCTACAATTTTTTTTTCACGAGCCATGTAACCTCTCTGCAATCCAAAAGCAGAAGATTAATAACGTAATTAACGTGGAAATGAGCTATCTTCCTTCGTGGAAATGAGCTATCTTCCTTACTAAAACTCTTCAATATCACAAGGTCTGTATTTCACTGCCCACCCGTGAATTGGCAATTGGCACTTCCATTTCAATGAAAATAGTTAGATACAAACGCGCTCCACACTTCCTTTTCTATCTATCTTCGTATACAGTACTCAACTCAAGTGGATCCAAACTGAGACTTAGTTGAAGTATGATAATCAGAGACAGTCATTTTCAATCATAATTTCTAATAAAATACGAGTACCGTTAAGTTCCAAAGTTTACCTTATTTTAGGCAAATAATTTAACCCATTTTAGACAAACAGTAGCTAGTTTTTGCCAACTTTCAACTACATGCTTGGATTAGAGGTTTGATTGTATTGAAATTCTTTATTGTGCATCAAAATGCAAAAAAAATACTTTCAAAACATATCCTTAAAAACCATTTGAAAAAGAAAACGAAACTGATGACCCAGGGCAAGTAATGAGCCTTTTATCCAGCTTTCGGAAATCTAACGACTACAAAGTAATATTATTCTCATGAAAAATAAACAAAATATCCGATATTCATAATATGCATGCTACTAGTGGCCATTGTTGACATTTCCAGACAGTCACTGAATGAACCACATAAAACAACAAATTTTCCCTTGACTTAAAAAGAATGCATGTTAACAAAAGCATGAGTCAGTTCACAGTAATCTGCTCTTGAAAGAAATCATTGACCCACGCTTTCAACTAATGTTTCTATGTCCATATTGTTGTCGACCCCCAAAAAAACACCAACACCTACTGGATTTAATCTGTTTTGCCCTTCGTCTTCATTTCTTGAATAGCCAGGAACAACAGGAAAACTAAGATCAAACATATGGTGAAGGATTGAATCTCAAAAAGACTTAGGTCTTCTTCATGAGATACCCAATAATTATGCCAAGTAAGCCAATTAATATGACAATGACCATCGAGACACCCCCACGACTTTTGCTGCTTTCCCGTCTCAGCATGTCCTGCAGATAATAAGATCATCAATTAAGTGTTCCCCCACAGTTCAAACGTCATATATACTAAGTTTGGTTGGTTAAAAAACACTTGCTTATTTTCTTTAATACAAATAGATCATACCAGTTTGTCTGTCATCATATACTTGTCTATATCATAAAAAAAAACCTATCATCGTATGCATGACTAGACAATGTTTGACTTGTGTCCACTTTGAAACTCGACATAAATAGGTGAGAAAGCATTTTACAGGAAAAATGTGTTCCTAACAGATCTAACGAAAGCACAAGTGCACAAATTGAACAATATAACCGAAGGGGTAAGCTGAGGAACTAATACCAAACAACAGGATGCAAAAATAACCACTACCTCCTGAACATATTTTCCGTAAAACAAAAACTCCTGCTAATGCTCAAAATCCCTGTTCCCCACTCCCAATTCCAAACAATTAACAGTCACGAACAATACAGAAAATTAACAGGAAAATATTGACTCAACATAAAATGCATTTTTAGGAAGAAAATAAAAAATCATGGGCCCCCTATATTCAAGTGAAGACCCTCCTAAATTAAGTAGACATAATTCCAAGTTTCCCATCTAATCACAGACCATCTTTTCTACTTTTCAGTTCAAATTAAGTTTTCAAATAAAAAGTCAGCTTGGTTATGTGATGAAAAGTCAGATAATTAGTTGGTAATTTAACATAATATTTAAGGTAAATTCTTCCACAATAATACAAAATGCATTTTAATTTTATTAAGCAAAAGCCCAAGGACAAGGGGCGAAAATAAGCCAAAAACAGAACCACCTTTACCCAGTTAATTATATAAGAGTTCATTTTATCATGTTAAGAAACGGAAAGAAGCAATTCCTTCAGAAGAAAACCAGCACATCCACCAGACTCAGTTGTGAACCAGTGATCAAACTTTTCACAGTTCTCTTTCTAATTTATGGTGCTTTCCTTTCGGTGGTAGAACCGTACTACCGACTTATACAGGGGTAACAATACTCTTTGGTATTCCCCTCTCCATTCAGGAGAAATACAGGTCAGTCAGATGGAGAGACACAAGTTATCTATCAGAAAATATTTTGTAAATCCTCACCAGTTCCTGACGAAGCTTGTTATTTTGTTGGATTGCATTATTCTTTTCATCTGTCAGCCTTGAGATAAGAGCTTTTGCCTGCAAAATAAGCTGACTACAATCAAAATAATGTCCCCAAACATTAAAAAAAAAAAAAATTGAAGTTACAAGCTTTTAAAATCATTACAGCCTGGAACCAAAAAAGAAATTGTTTTTCGTCCTGTTAATTCATGATTGATAGGTAATACTCGAGATGCTGATCCTGAAAATATGAACTTAGCCTGTTTGGCTGAGAGAAAGGGGAGGAATGGAAATAATAAAAGGTGCTTGGTGGGGGGAAGATTCGTGAAAAAATAATTTTAAAAAATGGTAGATCTGCCGTACTTCTTTTCATCTACTTCTACTTATTTCTTGATCCCTCTCCTCATTTTTTTTTTGTTTCTCTTTAGACAAAGACCTTTACTTACTACTCTGTTTTTTCTCTATTCTCTACCAACTTATTTTCATAAAAGGTTCTGTTGAAGAAACGCCCCCTTAGAGTTTGAAGCAGAAACAATCTGCAAAAGTTATTTGAAATGACTCCGAAATCACACCAAGGACCTCACTACGCAAGAAAGATACTTCCCCAACCAAGCCACCGTTTTATACAAATGATATGCTCTAATACTTATATGATCATATGTATTTAATTAGATGCCATGTTTTGCAAATATATGAGCAATTTAGAGAATTCTACAACAAAACTGGTGGATGCCTTCCAAAGGAGGAGGGAGTGTGAAAGAAACATGATAAATGGGCATAGAAAAGGTGAATAAAAATAAGTGAGAAATGAACAGGAAATTAGAAGTATTTTTCTAAAGAGAAGTAGAAAAAAGGTAGGAAATATAGTGAAAATGAATATTGGATCCCACCTTTATTTCAAGTATCTCCACTCTATATCTAACCCCACAAAACAACAAATTATTTCCATCATTCCTATTTTCATCCTCTCCCTTCTATCTGTTAGCAGCCAACCAGGGGATTAAAAATGGTAGAGCAAGAAGTCCCCACCTTTAAAACCATTATCTTTAATTATTATACTCTTGCTTAAACTACTAATTTTACTTGATCATAGTTAAAGAGCCCACATCAATTAAAGATAAGATCAAATTATAATATGTAAGAGGATACAAACATCACCTTATAAGCTAGCTTTAAGGTTGAATTAAACTTAAATTTCACTCTCCTATGATGATACCAAAGCCACTCAAAATCTATCCTAACAAGGCATTGGACCTTGTATTACCCACTATCGAGTACCCCTCTAGTCCCTTGCCTGGGATGTATAGTTCTCAGTGTGAGAGGATATGTCAAAGAGCCTACATCAACTAAAACCAAAGTCAAATTAATATATATATATATGAGTGCAATCTTTAACTTGAAAGTCGATTTTGTGAAGTTGAGTTAAACTTAAACTCACTACTTTAAGATGGTATAAAAGTCATTTAGAATCTATCCTAGCAAGGTGTTGGGTCTCATGTCACCTACTATTGAGTCCCCCTAATCCCAAGGGTCCACATCTTACAAACTAGTTTTGTAAGGTTAAATTAGGCATAAAATCCATTTTCTAATAAGCACTCAGTTAAGAAATTTCCTTCCAATCAATATTACTCCCAAGAATTGCGACTCTATCTAAAGTATTCAATTGTAAATTTGAACACCAGTTTGGCACACAGTGAATGACAGTTCAAATATCCAAAGTTGCTAAACGATGCAAACTAAGCAAGTGACATGTTCAGAAGTTCAGTTTCCATTCGCAGTATACTGATTGCATAAAAATGCAAATTGAAAAAGTGACGCCTGTTCAAACAAGAAAGTTCAGTTCTAATTTGTATTTTTTCCTGGTAAGTATCAATACTGAATCACGACCTACTAGCGTCGGTTAATTAACACGGCCACTGTCCTCAGACCAAAACGCGTGTTCAGTAACAGCGTATAAACTCCAAAATTTTATCACTTAGATTTACCTCAACAGACTTTTCTGGACCATCATGTCGTTCAGCAAATGCTCTTGTTACCTAACAAGCCCAAAGAGAAAAACGTCCCAGTTAATATCTTAAATCTTCTGTTGAGAAAAAAAAAAGATTCACCTAAACCACAAGTTAAGAACTCACTGCAGCGGAGTCAGCGCCACTGATATTTCCATTGTCGGAAACAGAACCTCTAGGTGATGATCCTTCCTCGGAACCTTCCGGGACTGGAGACGGAGGTTGAGGCGGAGAGACATACAACACTCTCAATTTGCACTCCTCAACCACATGCCCCGCTTCCTTGTTGAACTACAAAAATCCCAATGGCAGGGGTCTCAGTCATTTCACCCAATAAACAGTTAAAAAAAGAATCAAGAAAATTGCAACGGGTAGCAATAGCATGACGTCTTATTATACCATTTCTGCAGTGATATCCTTTGCGGCGATTCCATCCTCTACTCTTACGCTTTGAAGAAGAAATTTATCCTTGCATTGCATGTCAGCCGGAGCTTCCTTTTGCGCTTGCATGGTAACTGTAAAATAAACAAAAATGTGACAAAAACATCGATTAACAGTCATAAATTAGAAAATGAAATTAGATATGGAGAGTAGTATTGTATTCCCGATAGGTACCGATAACATCGCATGTAGATCGTGGCAAGACAATTCCAGTGTTTGGACGAACACAGTATTTCTTTGGATTGGTCGTTTTCACCTATCAGAATAACAAAATTAAACATGCAAATCGAGCAAGATGCTGGGAAGAAAAGGTTTCTCAAAATCATAATGACGATAAGAAAGTTGTTCCTAAAAATTGAAGAGAAAGAGAGAAAGAGAGGGAGAGAGTTGAAATGAAAGGTTGGTTACCTTGAAAGCTACATAGCTATCGGTCTTATTTGACAATTGAAGAGAACACGAGATCTGCTTCTTGAGCTCAACTGAAAAAAGGGAATGAAAATGAAACCCTAGAAGAATAGAAAAAAGGGAAAGAGAAAGAAAGAAAGAGAGAGAAAAAGAACGCACATATGAACTTCAGTTCAAGAGGTTCGATGCTGAGAAGGTCACCGGTGCTCATCTCGGAATGCGATTGAGGAGAGTGAATGGATTGGATGGATCTGGTGCGTAAAGAATGTGGATCGGAGAGATCGAGAAGATGGAAGAAAAGGAAAGGAAAAGAAAGAGAATTGAAACCCAAATGGGAATTCAATTGCAATTACAATTACAATTACAACAGAGAGGAGGGATTCTCATTCAACTTCCTTTTCTTTTCTATTTTCTCTGTGGTGGAGAACGTGGTCATTTTAATGCGCCTCCCTACTAATTAATACTTTAATAATTACTCCTTCTACATTTTAATATAAAAAGACAAACCAATTAATTCAATTCACTTTTTTATTCACAAAACAATTACCGATACCTATGGGTTAATTACCAGTTTCGTTGGTAGCTCATAAATTTTATGTCATAAATTTCTAACTTGATAAAAAAAAGTGTTAAATATAAAATGAAACAATATATATATATATATATATAATTACATAAATTTCCTTATGTAATAAAATGTATGTTGTTTGTAAAAGAATATGTTATCATGTAATTGTAATTTTATATTTTCAAAAATTAATTAAATTTTGTAGTATTTTCATTTTTTTAAAATATATACATATTATTTGAATAAATCATGCATTTAAAATAATTGAACTAATGGATATTAATTTTATTTAGTTACATAGTTTGTGATTAGATGAAATGGGAAGGAAGTTCATGTTTTGTTACTTGTCTTTATTCAGTTTTTAAGTTTCACATAGTTGAAAGTTATTTGAAATTTTTTTAATTAACTTGAATAAAACTAATACTTTGGCATCTTAACAACTTTGAAAGATGTAATATGATGATGAAGTGTTTGCTTATGCATCCAAAAGTGTTCTTATTTATTCTACATGTGATTTTACTTTGAAGTAATTTTATGTTTTAGTTGTAAATTTTATTTTAACCACATTCCCAATTACATACGAAATACCCTTGAGAGAGAGGTAGTTAACTAATAACGTAATGTTTAACCACCTCTCTCGCGACCTACTTGTCCAATTTATTTTTTCTTTCATATTAGTTAATTTTAATCTAAATTATCTACTCATTTCTTATTATTTTTCACTTTTTATTCTAATTTAAATAGTTTCACTCTTTTTTGTTTTTGTCATTTTCAGAGTAAAAAGAATGAAAAAAAAATGAGGGAGAAGAAGATTGTTTAATAAGGAGAAAATGTGGGAAAAAAAAATTAGTGGAACCAAGCAAAAAATTTTCTTCTTAAATGTGTGCTGAAAGTTTTGGAAAGTGTGTTTGCAATGTGATTGATCATGTTGTCTATTTAATACCTCGTTTAGAGTGTTAAAGTTAATAGGTTGACACGCTTTTGACATATTTATTTGTAATGAAAAAGTGAAAAAATAATGTGTCAAATTAGGGTAAAAGTGTCAAAAGTAATTGTTTTCCTAATCAATATGTATTTATTATAATTATTTATATTCTAAATTTTTTTATTTATATTATAATAATAAATAATAAAGTAATTTTAACGAACAAATGTAATAATCGAAATTACTAACAATAAATTGAATTATTAATCATAAATAAATACGTTCCTTTTTCTTTTCTTTTTAATCTTGAAATTCCGCTCGTAATTCATTTCTTACCCCTCTCTCTCCTCTACAGAATATCTTTATTTCTTTTGTCTATACCAAAGAACATTAATATTTTCTAAACATGATTTAAATACAAAACAAAAATACCCTTAATTAACAATACACATGATTTAATTCATAAATAAATTGACAATAGTTTATGGGAAATAATTGATTTTCCCAAAATATAATTTATCTGAGGAAGTTGAGAACTTTAAATACTCAACACTTATTGTTCTTAAAATTGTCTCAAATATCAAACTTCCTAAACAAGTTTCACTCTTAACAGAAAAAAATTATAATGTATCATCAGCGGGGTTTAAAAATAGAAATAATAGAGATCCAGTTCTCCCAATACTACCTGACTATTCTATCTAAATCAAGTTGATCAATCAAGATAAAGTACAAAAAAAAAAAAACTTTGAATTTAAAATAAATAAAAATAGAAATTATTTAAAGTGAAATATTAATAATGATTATAATAACAAATAGTTCCTTAAAATCAAATAACCTTTATGACAATAATTTTCTGTTTATTTCTTATTATTTTTTTAATTAAAAACATATATTATTTATCTTCATTTTTCATTTTTCCTCTTCAACTAAATTATCTTTATTTTCATGTGATTTTTCTCCAATTCTTTTTATTTTCTCTACCCACCATCAACATCAACGATTTCTATTTTCCCTTCTTGTCTGAATTTCTATTTTCTTTTTTCACTTCCATTACTTATATCAATAACGATAAAGTATAAAGTTTATTTCGTTTTTCTTAATAAAACTTATTTTATACACCTAATTAGTAACTGTATATTAACAAAGTAAATTGAATAAACCGTCTTTCCAATCCTAAAAAAGTTATCATTCTTTTCTTTTCTACAATTTCTTACACTTAATATCATCTCAATAGTGTCTTACCAAGAAATACATTACTGTGTAAAATTATTTTATTTTTCCTTTCTATACGACAAGTATTGGTAGAGTTTTGTACAACAAGCATGTTAGGATATTAACAAAGCAGAGTCCTGTAAACTTTAATATTACAATAATGGGAATTGGGAAAAATTCAATAGACTCACTGCAACGGCATTTCTTTTAACTACTGCTGCAATAGTGCTAACACTACCCACTTTTATACTGCTGGTTGTCCCGAATGCTGTGCTTGTTCTTTCGATGCCTGAAAGAGAAAAAAAGTAAAGGTAAAAATACACGGCCACTTCACATTGCCAGAGGAATTAATTCATCAAAGTTTTTTAATCTCACCACCACAATGGTGTTTTGAAGTGCATCTTCCAGCGTCTTGATTTTCTGCCAACATTACAAGTATCATAAAAAATTCCTATTGCTTTGGTTTAACCTTAACATGGAAATTGAATCATTAACAATATGAAAACTCACATTCTGTATGTCTCCAAGAGTAGCTTCAAGACAATCAATTTTTTGCATTGCTAACCTACAAGTACATGCAGAGTCTGACCCCACGCACGCTGTCTCCTCAAGCAGACTCAAAGTGTTATCGCCATCTTTGGTCTGCATCTCAACCTGCATATGTCATTATCTTAAGCAACAAAGTTCATATCATTGTACAACAATTAACACTACCTCACCTTTTTAGGCATCGAGGAATCTTCTGTAGCCACCTCAACATCCTCGCATTTACCATCGATCTCTTCTCTCAAGTTAACAGCCTGAACATGTATAGCCAATGAGATAAACATGTCCCTCTCAACTATTTCTAGATCACAAATTCACAGCTAAAAAATCAAGAGCAGTAATCTCATTCACAACACTGTCAAACCTGAATCATTTCCAACACTTCTGGATTTTTCCAGGGCCCTCGATCACTCATCAGACAACCTCCGTAATCGGAACATGTGCAGTTACCACCCAGAAAAGTTGGCAAATTACTGCAATCAGACAATCAATTTTATAAATTTATCATGTTTTGTATATAGTCATATTCATGCAGAAGTCACATTACCTCGGTTCGATAGCCTCAAGCAGCACACTGAGATAATTAGAGCCCAACACCTGTAGCAGCAAGCTTTCATGTTCAACATGGATAGAGGCCAGAAAACAATAATATGTGCAAATTCATGGCATCTGATCATGAAATAATATATATAGTTTCAATTATTAATCATACCTGAATTTTTGCTACTGTGCGTTCATCTAGAAATGTCTTCACTGCTTTCCACAGCATCCTAAACCCAGATCCGGCATTAATAATAAATAGCTTATTTAGAGTCTGCAAGAATAAATTGCTTATTAATAATACTAGTTAACTACGCACTGATCTTATAAAACACAACATTTAAGCATATCTTCTCCATCTCGATTGATTAACAAATCTTAACAATCAGTTTTTCAGTACAAATTTCAGACATGTCTTCATATTAAGTGCAATCAATATGTTTAAGTATTCAACCTTGCAACAAAAAGGAATATCAATATCTCAACGTAATTAGCCATAGAAATGCAAGTAGCTGAGGTTTACAACTCTATTTTTTGTTTCCTCTCTCTCTCTCTCTGTGTTTCATTCCCCAACTTCATATAAAGTCGTTAGTGATAAATTGCACCATGAGTGTATCAGAAATTATACTGTGTATAGATTATAATTGTTTTGTGTTATGTTGAATCACTGTCAACATCTTGAAAGCAAGTCTTATGATCAGATATAGTGACTCCAGTGTCACACATTTATCAGAAGCATATCCAAATCTTAGCATGTGAGCTATAATCAAAAAAAAATACCTCAGGATAGTAACAGCTATCGATCTTCTGAATTTCCGTAAAGAGGTACCTTGCGGGCTTTGAGAAATTAGACATTCCCTGGAATGTAAGAATACAGCCAAATAACTGTATCAGTATTTAGATACCTTATAATATAGATATGTATATATGTACCACTACAAAGTGAAGTGAACCCAAATAGATCATAACAAGGTCACATTTTGGATAGTTTTTGAAAAGGCTATTTTCTTCACTGAAAACTTAGCAACTCCTTTCTCCCATGGCTACCTAGTTGAGTTAAAAAGGAAAAAAATGTTCAGAAAAATGTGCTTACTACTCCGTTGACATCCAAGATACTTGTAGTGGATGCTATGTGCCTTTTAGCCGCTAGAGAACATGCAGGGTATCTTAGTTTGAGAGTTTTCTCTTGCTCTGACACATGATGTTTGATAAACCTTTCAAATGTGGTAACTTGCCCCAGTTTGTTAAGGTCTACCATCCCTATTCTCTCAATATACAAGGGTCTTCCGAATCTATCAACTCCGTGGTATCCATGAGGATAACAGTTCTTCACTTCATTGTACTCCGTGAAATTGAATTCCTGATTATTAGGCCAATATGTGAAACTCCCATATAATATTAATTCAGCAATTTCATTATATTCAAGTTTAAAGTTGTTCGTTCACCTTCGGAAGCTGGTCTACTCGAAATTCCTTGCGCCAATTCAGATAATTTTGGAACATTCCTTTGGATTTTGACATGTCGAAATCCCTCATGCGCAGAAACCTTGCATCATTGAAAAGTTGTGAAGTTAGAAAGCTAACTCTGCAATTAAGAGATACATGTTTATGTGTATATATATATATACCTCAGAAGAGTGTGATAATCATCGTGCTTAGGTGGCAGGAGAGATTCTTGTAAAAGCATTTCGCGAAAAGACTCGACAATTTGTTTATCCTTAGGATCACGAGCTCCTTCTAGAATCATTACAAGGCTTTTACTCCTCCTAAATTTCATGAACGGGAATGACAATGACAAGAGTGACTTTATAGGTGACGAATTAGACTTTTTCCCTGACGCTGATGAATGCAGATCCCAATGCGTTTCAATCGGGGGGTGAATACTTTTTTTTTTCTTACCACTACCAGTTCCACTGTCAAACTTCAGTCCCTGAAAACCAGAACGCAATTCATCTTCTCCTTCTTCACCTCTTGCTATAGTCACGTCCCTGTCTTCGGACAAAGCCTTCGGACTTCTCATTTGTAAACAGCACAATGCTACTGAAAAAGTGCATTCATATATACAAAATATGTTCAATATATCTGATAACCTGCAATTGCATGCCTTCAAATTAAACTGTCTGCATGCCAGAAATAAATTGAATTTCTCACTGCAATTCTTTTACAACAAAATCGGAATTAAAGAATCAAAATCCATGCTTAAAACCCTATACCTCTCACGATTGAAAACCGTAATCGATGACCATTTTTTTTAACCGTAAAAACTTTACCATTACTTGAGGGTGGCCTACGATGCTCAAAATGAATCATTATTTTATACGAACCGTGTGCTAGGATGCACGACCAAAAAAGTTCATTGAACAAGGGTTGAATTCTACATGAGAATTGGAATCAGATATAGGGAAAAAATGTAACTAACAGAAGGAAGGAATTGTAAAACAGTAGAAAGAGGTTGATGTAATATAACTACATTAAGAGAAAAGCAAAAGAGAAGAATACTCACGAGAAGGAATTGAGGTGGGATGAAGAATGAATAGGAAGAGGAAAGGGTGTTTTTCTGAGAAGAAAAGAGTGATAATTGACGTAGGAAGAAGAAACACACGCTGGGAAGAATGGTATTGGAATTGTGTGTGTTCAAAGGAACCGCGAAAACAAACCACCCAAGTTCGGTATCTCATTGTTTGAACTACATCGGAGTACACCTTAACCTTTACGTGTGACTACTAATAATATTTCCATCAGAAATTAATTAGATAAAGAATATTTTTACTAATTCCACAGTGACGAAAATATTTATAAATTAATATTTGATAAATTTATTACCTTTTTGAGTTCTTTTATATGACTGCTTTCGAAAGCAATGCATTGCTGCCTGTGATTTTTTTCATCAACGTTTTTTTTTTTTTTTTAAAATTTTTAACTTTTGAAATTTTTTTTTTTTTTTTTCTAAAATTTGAAACTTTGGAAATTTATCATTTCCACCTCAATAACCGATTAATGTTTGACGTTAATATTTTTGTGGTGACTAAAATTATTCGTGAATTTCTTTTTTGGAAGAAATTTCTTGAGTTCCTTGAAGCTACTTTATCTCTCTAACTTTGAAGCTATTTTTAACCCTGACTTCTAAAATATATTCTTTTTAATCAAATTTATGCCAATTTATTGATCCTGACGTTATTAATTTACGGGAATTAACTGAATGTGTGATTTTAATGTTTTCATTTTCTTTTTCTTTTTTTATAGTTCGCGAATGCTAACACGGCCTATCTTAAGGGGATAGCAAGCCTATTTGACCTCTCCATTTGGGCTTTTCAGATACATGGCCCAATAAACAGTTTTGCCATATTTGGGCTCATAGCCCAATCAGAGAGCATCCTATAGTTTTTCTCTTCGAGACTTTCTTTCAGCACCCCAAGTTTCCTTATGCACTTTGTGTCACATACTCACAAAATTTATCTCCTTTTAGAAACATTTTATAAAATGCCATATGAGATTTACCATTACGAAGTAACTGAAATAGTTTAGAATTGTGTTTTATAATAATCCTTCAAAGAAATAGGTTCAATTCATTGTGGAATGTCTCACCTACCCATTCTCAAAATATAATTTTAGGATAAGTTTTAGACTCTCTAAAAAAAAGTCGTTTGGTAATAACAAATTTCATTTACAAAATGTTCCAAACTGATTTTACGAATCATATGTTTTTGAATTTTTAATAAATTACTTAAGAGTGTTTAGTTTGTTCCATAATTATCTTTCTGGAAATGATAATTTTTTTTTGCGAGAACTACAACGTTAATAACATATGTTATTGAGTAATTTTTTTATTTCATATTTTTAGAGTTATAAGTCAAAATTCATACGAGTAAAAAAAAATAGTCCAAGGAGACATCAAACAGAAAAAAAAATATTTAATTGTTATTCATTATATGTAACAAATTAATTTTTTATTATTTTAAATGTGTTCATTACATAATTTTTTTTAAAAAAAATGTTACTAAAATGAGTAAATAATACAGCTAACTAGAATGTTGTTATTTTAAGGTATTTATAAGTATATTCCTAAATTAAATTTAAATTCAATTTTTTTAAACTTTGTGATGTACGGTTAAATTTTTTAATTCTTACTTATAATGCTTAGATGGAATAATTTTATTTTATAAATATATATTAAAAAATTAAGCAATCAAAATATTCTAATTAAGTTATATTAATAGAGATAACCTATGCAATTTAGAAAATATAAAAAATAAATATGCATTCATACGAGTTTTCTATCTATCTTTTTTTAATTTTTAGTCTCATTTTCTTTTACGTGGTCCAAATTGGTTAATAATAATAACGACGAAAACCTTTTTTATTAACATTGTTCAGGTTTGGAGTATGAATGAGGTGGATCCAATGTTGTCTAGAAGCACACGTGCGCGCGTGTGGAGAATTGACACAACAAAGCACGTGGAAGAGGTTCTTGGAACTTCAACCGCAGTACTTATAACTTCATATGTGCATGCATGTATATAACTATATATGACTCCGTTTTTTTTTTCAGTTTTTCATGTATTTTTTTTATTGATTTTAACTTAAATTTTTTAAAACTTAAAAAATATGAACACACATATAAATATTAATTTAAAATAACAAGTCATTATATAGAAAACTAATAAATATTTACCAATATTCATTTGCTTGGGTAACATTTTCTAACAAAAAACTTCACATTAAAGAACTTGATTTTAAAATCTATACAACCTCATCAAAACCTCAGTATAATATGTTTTGTAGCATTTAAATTTGTTTTACCTCCTCCCCTAGGTATCATCCACAATATATTTCATGTCTCACGACTTTGCGTGTATGATTCAAAGCTTATTTTGTAATTGGATACAATTTATGTGAGTAATAAGATTTAAAGATGAGTTAGATTCTTAAATAAAATAGTTGTGTGCCATAAAAATATCGATAAAATTACAATATTTTAGAATCTCAGGTATCATTATTCTACCTAGTGTATAGAAAAAAACATAAAAATATTATCCTAATATTTTTCATGGTGAGAGAACTTTTGATAATGATAAATTTTGTAGATAAAGATAATGCAAAATCCAATGGATCAAACCTAGTAACCTTTTTTTTTTCTTTATTTTCTTCATACTCTTTTCTTTCTATTTATTAAAAGTAAAACTTGTCTCTTTTCCTGTTTCATCTTCTTAAGCTTATCATTCAAATTCTCATATTTTTTCAATACCGGATGCTCCCTTAATAGTTGTTATGTAAAAAACTCAAATCTATTTGAATATTTTTCAGTTTAAAATATTTTTTTTACTTTAAAAACATTTCAATTATTATTTTATTAGTTTTTGAACTAGACATTAGTCAGGTAGTTGAAAAAAAGTTATTCTTTCAACTAATTTCATTATTGAGTAGAATTGTTTATAAACTTAGGTTGCTTATGAAAACCCAAAATAGGTTACCCTTCCACCCACTCCCAAAATATTTAGTAGATGGAATGTCAGAAACAAACATCTCTCATATGCAAAACTTAAAAATAAATAAATGAAACTAAGGTTTGTGATATCTAAAGCCCCCAATTAAATCTAAACTAAAGCCTAATGTTGACATGTTATGAAAAGTTGAGTTTAAAACAAGTGGATATTTTAAGAGAATATTACATAAATTGATTTTTTATTTAAGTTAAAAGTTAGTGAAATTATACATATACATATACATATAACATATATATATATATATACATATATATATATATATATATATATATAAGTTAAATAAATTAACTAAACATTAAATACTCATAATGTTTTAATGAAACACAGCAAACATATTTGTTTAGATCGAATATAAAGCCCGAGCACAAAAAAATCTGTAATATATAGAACACAATTTCAAACAAAAAATTAATTATTAAAAAAAAAAAAAAAAAA
>Ga0214544_1002773_pt1 | contig 36633 bp, 27 predicted proteins | sample CNSS3metaG_FD_160074 | JGI IMG/M metagenome (GOLD analysis project Ga0214544, IMG submission 160074) | Root nodule microbial communities from cowpea collected in UCLA plant growth center, Los Angeles, California, USA - CNSS3 | ecosystem: Host-associated > Plants > Roots > Nodule | place: USA...
CAGAGGTCTCTTTGGCTTTTCCCTTCAGGTTGGCATCTGCCTCGATCCTCCTCCTGAGGCGGGAGTTCTCTTGTTTGAGCGCTTCCATCTCTTCAGCGTTGCGCTTCTTCAGGTCTGCGAGTTCCTGCAGAAGAACAAATAAGATAAGTTAGGCACGAGTGTCACCTTACCATGTAGTCCGCTATCTCTTCAGTTGGCCTCTTCCCATTCGATACATGTCGGTTTGAACCCAGGAGGAGTTACCTGCAGAAGAATCTCCGAAGCTCAAGTAAGTCGAAGCTCAAGTAAGTCAAAGCTCTCAGGGAGTTAATCAGCAATTAATGAATGCGTACCTTTAATTACTGGGGTCCACGTGTATTTATAGAGCATTAATGACGTTTGACTATTGTATGGGCTGGGTTTTGTCTTGGGCCCCAGCTTGGGCCATGAGTGGGCCTGGTCCTAAAATAGGTCTTAGAGGCCTATTGAAGATAGGGTATTGATATTGGTTAACTTTCTAGGCAAGTAGTCGGTTTCGGCCGGCTACCTGCCTAGATGGCTTGTCTGGTGGTGTCCGGGTACTAGATGGTAGGTGGTTTTGACGTGTGTACTATTTACTTGATTGAGTTCGGTTAGGTACGGTACAGAAACATTTTTTACGTCTTTGAAAAAGTGTTTTATTTGGACAACAGATAATTATTTTGAGAAATTATTGGTGGCAAAAATTGCTTATGAGAGGTAAGTTGAGTTGATCCTTGTTCATGTCCGTGTATGCAATAGGTTACAATTATGGTTATTTGGTACGTAATATTTGCAGTACTGTTGATGCTTGGTGATTTGGTATTTTGTGTTGTGAATATGAAATTGGTAGTAATTGGTGGTGGAATTGGTAAGTGCTGAGTATTACGGTGAAGTATGATATGCAAGTCTTTGGTAAGTCTTATTAAGAGGCATTAAGTTAAATATGTGCAACATTGTGCCTTTTGGATTTTTTATGAATTGGTAAATGTTGTGTAATTTGAAGGATAAGGATGTTAGTATAACAATTTTCGTGATGTGTATATGGTTTCAGTTTAATAGAAATGATGCGAAAGGATTGGTAGTTCATTGTTGTGCATGTTTTAGATGTCTGGTATGTTGAACAGGTACTTTGTGCATGAAATGTGATGTTTTCTCGTTATTTTTCGTATTAAGCAAGTGTGTGTTTTTCTGGTCTCCACAATTTTCGTAAAATTGTGTTTCCCAGTTCGTTAACTGTTGGATTAAGCTGCAATTTTGACAGTTGATTGATAACATGTTCTTCATTTTACCCGGTGGATCTTTTGTTGGAGGTTTGTAGTTTAAGTAATGTGTCACAAACTCTTGTTAACGCTAATTTTAGTATTCTGGGCGAGTGTATTTTTCTGGTATGCGTAGTTTTTGTAAAATTGCATTTCCAGGTTCGCTAACCGTTAGATTAAGTTGCAAGTTTGACAATTGATTGGTAACATGTTCTTCATTTTAATCGGGTTTATCTTCGGTTGGAGGTTTTGAGTTTAAGAAATGTGTCACAAACTCTTGTTGACGCTAGTTTTAGTATTATGGGCGAGTGTGTTTTTCTAGTCTGTACAATTGTAGTAAAATTGACTTTCCTGGCTTGTTAACCGTTGGATTAAGCTCCAACATTGAAATTTGGTCCATAACACACTATGCTTTGGTTTCAATGGTGGGATCGTCGATTGGAGGCCTGTAGTTTGAGAAATATGTCATACATTAATGTAGTATTTTTGGTTTTGTGATGATAAATTTTGCTTTGGAATTTTGGTGTAAGAATTATGGTCGTGCGTTGTGCTTGTTTGTAATGCATTTGGAGGATTTGGTATGATCATGTATGTGTAGTAAGGTATGATATGTCATGATATGTTGAAATCGTTGGAACAAACAAGCTTGAAGCAAAGAATTGATAAAGCCATGTGTGCGCAACAAGGTGAGAAAACTTGAAATTTCCATGTGGGAAGGCTTCATGTGGAGGAAAGGTTACTAGCCATGGAGGTGACCAAGATTATCATGCCTAGGGGGAGAAATCATGCAACCTTGAATGAAGGTGATCTTGTGGTAATGTATTGCATCTAAAATGGTGTGGTAGTGAACTAGACATACACCCTCTATGACCACATGATCAAGGCAAAAAGGCTCACGTATTTCAATATTCCATATGTGGTTCTCATCTCCAAGTTCATTGAGCATTTTGGTATTGATGTGGAAGGAGAGCTTGAGGAGTCTACTGACCTATTGAACCATGTTTCCACATTCAATATGCATAAAATGGGATTCACCAAGATATGAAACACATGGCTAGTTGAAGGAGATCAAGGTGCAAATATTGAAGTTGGTGCAAATAACCATGAAGCGGGTACAAGTGGAGCAAACTAAGGAGAAGATGATCCACAACCCATGTCATTGAGATTTATCAACCTCTTGAGAACACTAGACCTACATATTCCCAGTTTGAGAGGATGGTTCTAAATCAACTTCAAGATTTGAACATGGCACAAAATGCATATCATGCATATTGCACAACAAGGTTCCAAGACTTGGGTGACCAACTCCACAATGTTCATGACCTCCTCTCAAATTTCTACAACAGAGACAATCCTAGGGATGAGTGAATGAGATGGCTCATAGGTCATGCATTGCATTTCAATGTTGCACTTTGAGTCTCTATCTATTTGTTCCAGTTTTTTAATTGACTATTTTTCTATTTCAATCGACTAATTATATCAGTCCCAACTTCATGATGTACTTTTCATTTCTATTTTAATTTTGCTCTGTTTGTATTCGTATCATTTGCCCTGATACACCTTTATGTTACTGCTTTAATGAAAATTTTCATCTTTCCAAACTACTCTACGCATTTACTTTCATTTGATGAATCCAAAGGGGGAGAAAAATGAGTGAAGTTGAGTAAAATTGAGTTAAAATTGGAAAACCTAAAATAAATATGCTGGAACAATGTAATACTTCAAATTGAATCTATAATCTGAAGTTAAATCACATTACTAGTGATAGGGGGAGCATATGCATATGTGGTATGCATGTATGCTTGTGTGCTTTTGCTAGATGTGTGTTTGTATTTTGGTATCTTGTATGCAAAAGCTTTTTCAGGTTTCTCTATGGATCTTAGCTCATCAATTCAACTCGAGGATGTTGGCTTCATCAATTCAGGGGGGAAATGGTGGCACAAGCAAGCTTGAAGCAAAGAATTGATAAAGCCATGTGCATGAAGATGACATGTGTTTGATTAAGATTGATAAAGATCCACTTGAAGATTATGTTTGTAGTTTATTAAATCTGGAAATAATATGTTGAATGCAATGATTAGGTGTTATATCATGTTGATACGCTATATGACATAGGTTAGATATCTTGTTAGCCTTAGTGTGTCTCTTTTAATTTGTTAAAATGGGTTTTAATAGGTTAAAAGACTTGTAGTATATAGTTTTTTGGTATGAATGTATTCAATCAAGTTGTCTTGGTAAACTATATGTAGCTATGTGATTGAGTTAACTAGTATAAAAATAGTTGTGCAATTCTCTTTCCTTTATCTCATTCACTTTGAATCACTCTAAAAACTTAAGAAAACTAAGGAATCCACTCTTTGTTGTGCTTTAATGCGTTCTTGTGTAAGCTGAGGCTGTATACTTGTTAGAAATACTAATTGGAACAAGTCTTGTATGTAAAAGTTTGTTGTTTGAGTTAAATCTGCAAATTCTGCATTCTGCATAAATTTCTAGTTTAATCGACTGTTTCATAGCTTAAGAATAAATTTGTCTGCTATTTATTTTTTGACCGATTGAAAGTGTATTGTTTTGTAACTTTTACATTCTAACTTTCCAGTCTATTTAATTCAATTGAAATGGGTTTTATGCTTTCGAAAATGTTTTAAACATCCAATTCAACCCATATTCCCCTTCTTGGCTTAAATCAACATTTCAAACCTATAGAAATTGCATGATGAGTTGAGGTATGTTTGATCATGTGATAAGCTATGGTATGCATGTGTACACATATGTGATGGGACAATATGAATTCTCTTATAACTGTAAAGCCAAGATGGTTCTTTAACTTAGAGGGCTTTATTGAGTTAGTGTAAAAGGGTTTCTTTTAGCCATAAGTCTTTGGCATGAGCTTAGCAAAAGTGTTCTTACCTAAGGCTTTGTCGAGCGGGTAGAGTTATTGCTTATAAGTCCATGCAAAGCAAGGGAAAGGCCCTTTTTGGTTTGAGTTTTAATGATGTTTTATTTTGGATAATAAAGTTTTATTTAAAGGAGATTTTGACCAGTGGTTTTTATAAATAAAATGGTTGTAAAGTTCTTAGTTAATAAGATGATATTAGAGGTTGTACTTTTAAGTTTTGAAAATTTTTAAATCACATGTGGCATCTCGGAAGGGATGTTACATCATGTATGTCCCAAAAACTTGAGAAAGATCAAACCTGAATGAAGGCTCTCCCTAGCCTACCAAACCTCTTCCTCCAAGTTTCATAAACCAAGCAAAAAACTCCAAGAAAGATCCAAGATCAATCTCCGATGGTTGCACTTCTATATGATCTTGAGAGAGAGACTTTTCCACTAAATATCCAATGATTTCGCGCTCAAAATGGCAAGTCTTCCCTTTCTCTCTCTCTCTAAAAAAAACATAACTTATAGTCAAACTATTAATAAATTCAACAAGTTGATTTTCTAATCAATCGATTGATTTCACTTAATCAATCAAATAAAAAATAAATCAATTGATTGAATGCCTAATAATTAAAACTAATACAACAAACCTTTTAATCTATCAAAAAAGCCATTAAAAGAAACCATTTAACATGTTGAACATCAAAGTCTTGAATTGTCTTGATAGAAGTTGACAATCTAAGGTTACAACAATTTCATAATCTAAACACTTAAGCACTGCCTCATTATTTGTGATGCTTAGGAAGCATGAAATCAAGATAGACAAATTAAATGAAAAAAGAGTAGTGAGAAAAAGGATGAGAACATTGCATTGAAATCTAGCACGCGCAACAATGATGATTCAGATGAAGAAATGGCTAAGATTAGTGACAATAAAAATTTGAATCTCCTGGTAAAGAAATTTGGAAAATTTCTCTAAAGAAGAGGTAATAAAGGTAATCAAAAGATGTACTACTCTAAAAGAAATGAGTCTACTAGTACTTCTAACTTTTTATGTTACAATTGTGGAAAACAAGGACACATCAATATCGAGTGACCGAATTTTAACCAAAACAAGGATAAAAGTGAAGACAGGAAACATGAAAACAAGTTCAAAGAAAAACATGCATACATAGTGTGATGAGACAATGATTATTCTACAAGTAGCTCATCACAAGAAGAAACCGAGGGAGCAAACCTATGTCTTATGGCTGGATACGAATCGTCATCACCAAGTCAAGCAAGTTCTCTATCCTCAAAAGGTATAAATGATTACTATTAGTTATTTCATGCTTTTGAGGAATTGCATGATGAAGCAAATAGACTTGCTATTACAAAAAATTGGTCAAAAGGTGTAAATAACTAACTAGAAAAACATAGTTAATCAACTTAAAAAAGATTTAACCGATTTAAAAGAAGATTTTGAAAACCTGGATATCATTTACAAAAATACAATCTACGATTGTCAAAATCAATTGATTTCAAAACCTTTTAGTCTGAGGTGTCACAATTTATACAATTTATACATGAGTTTTAGTTATTCATTTACATTTATTCTCTCAAGGAAATAATTAACAAAATTCCCAATTTCAAGCACTTCTTGATTGAACTGCAAATTGGAACGATTGATTTTCCTTATTCCTTTCCTTCAAATTTCCCTGGGGAGATAACCCATGTAACACATTTTTAACGAAGCTTGTGACATAGATAGGAAGAGGTGTGTGTTAACATGGTAGCTTGTGTAACATTCCGTCTAGATATTACTAATTTGAAATAAAATAAAGTAAAATAATATTAAATTTGCCATTAATATTCAAAGTTCTTTCCTAAAACGCGCGAAAATTAAAACTTTATTATACACAAAGATTCAATACATATGTTTAACACCATGTTTTACATCTCTAAAAACTAAATATAAAACTGAGTTACAAAAATGGTATAAATAAATTGTAACAAAAAATCCCTATACTACCCCGCTCCTATGCTATGCAACACCAGAACCACCTGCAACATCATCTGCTCCCGTGTAACGAATTACACGATCATCGCTAAACACAAACAAATAGGGTAAGCTACTATATATATATATATATATATATATATATATATATATATATATATATATATATATATATATATATATATATATATATATATATATATATATATATATCTATATATATATATATATATATCTATATATATATATATAGATATATATAGATATATATATATATATATGCTCCTATGCCATGTAACACCAGAATCACTTGCAACATCATCTGTCCTCGTGTATCGAATTAAACGATCATCACTAAACACAAACATATAGGGTAAACCAATATATATATATATATATATATTATATATATATATATAAATATTTATATATGTATATGTATATATATATATATGTATATATATGTATATATATATATATATATATATATATATCACAACTCAAATATCCACACACTCATCAGAGAAACTTTATCCTCTAATTCCGTAAAACATGGCAACCACTGATAACACTCACCATTCTGAGCCACAACTTAAGGAATGGCTTGTGTTTATCCTCCATCCCAAGCCGCAATTCAAGGGATACCATTTCGAGCCACAACTCAAGGAATGCTACGTGTTTACCCTCCATCTCGAGTCAGAACTCAAGGGATGCCACTCCGAGCCACAACTCTAGGAATGCTCCAACTAGTCCATCTTTAAGCTATTACCTAAAGCCTTGTAGACCACGCACATCCAAATCACACAAGCCTTTGCCTCTGCATTATTGCTTGGCGCTACTCTATAGCCGCCAGGCGAAAGCCAGTTGCAAACTGCCTGGTGGAACCTATCTGTGTCTTATTGGTGCCATTTGTGTGTTAATTTAATTATTTTACTATTGTTAATAATATGCTTGACCATGGTGCATGATGTAAGACCCGTGAAATTTAATTAATTAAATAAAAGATTAATTAATAAATACGGGTGGGAAGAGAATTTATGACATTAAATTTTGATTGGTATGATGTGGAAAAGTACTAGCTCAAATGGTTGAGAGTACTTTGATTGGTTGAGAGGACTTAGGTTTGAGTCCTATGTATGCCAATTGTGTGGATTTAATTATTATTGTTTTGATAATATGTTTAATCGTGTTTTATATGAGATAATGTTTGAATTGTGTGAGTAGCATGAAATATAAATTGTTGTGATGGTTGACATTGATTTGGCAATTGCATGGTTGTGGGTTCAAGTATTAGAGAACTCAAATTAAACTTTATTTTTGCCACTTTGGGGTTTTGATTTGAATGTGAAGGGTTAACGTAAACCCAAGAGGAATGGGCAGCCAAGGGTGGCTGCAAAACAGACCATAAAGCTTCAATAAATGGTAATTAACATCATCAATTGTGCCTTAACACGTTTTTGGTAATTAACCTAGTAATAAGGCACAATATAAAAGGCCAATTGTAGAAAAATGGAGGGTTTTGGCAAGCTGGAATCTTAATCGAAAAAGAGGGCACGAATTATTGAGAGTCGTGAGGTTGAGTGAGGTGTAGGGGCTGAATAGAGAAGAACTAAGGAGAGTTTGGTGATCAAAGGAGAACTTCTCAATTGTCAAAGCGTTAAACTAAAGGATCCAGGTTAGGGGAGTTTTCCCATGTTAATTTTGTGTACTCACATGAAATGTTAATAGATGTATGATAAAAATGCATGAACTCTGATTGTACTGTGGTTTTTCTGAGTTCTGGAATTTTTCCAGAAACTGCCTGGCGGGTTATGCATAGCCGCCAGGCGGCTTATACCATTTTGTGTTTGTTTATGGTTTCGTGGAGGAACCGCCTGGCGGTGAGGCCCTATACCACCAGGCGACGTAGGTCGATAACCCATTTCTGGGTTTCTCTGATGAACTGCCTGGCGATGATGAATTTTCGCCAGTCGACGCGAGCCATGTTGGCTCGATTTCGTGCTTCTGTGCGTCCTAGAAGGGTTTTGATCGGGGGAAACCCAAGTGGTGTTGGTTAGGGGAAGATATAACTTGTATTTCATTGATTTTTGGTGTAATTGATGGTGGGAATCAATAGAACAGTGATAATGCAGTCTTAGGGTTTGATGTTGGAGTTTTGGTAGAATGGAATGGGATAGTTGTTAATTTTTCTAAAATCAAATTATGTTGAAATTAGTGTAGGTAACTCTGGGTATCACTAGAGTCATGTTATTGGAGGGAAAACGATCAAGATGGCGATAGGAGAGCATACAGGTAGTATAGGAGATTCATCTCGGGTGCAAAAAATCTGGGAAATTGCCCAGAAACTTATGCACCGCCTGACGACACGCGATCTGCCACCAGACGCCATCTCAGGGGCATTAATTATGTGTTGCTATAAGAGACAAGGCTGGTTTTGGAAATTCAGTGATCCAGGAAGGGAAGGAATGAAGTCGAGGAATGCGGATTAGTGAATTAGAAATATGTTAAGTAGAGGATTGAGTTGAGATAGGAAGTAGTGGGAACTTTAGCACATTACAAAGGTCTGATTTACTGGTATCAATAGGTGAGTTGGATGGAAAAACCAAAGAGAAGAGGTTGAGGACATGGGGGTACTATTAGGTGGCAAATTAATCCAGAACGTAATTACCATTTATAGAAGTTGGAATAATGAGTTAAGAAAGATAATTGAATGATGGTAAATTCAATTTTGTTAAGAGTGGGGAAGGTATGAAATTGCACAATGAAAAGTGTTAAATCTGAGGGTAGGAGTGGCATACTTGGGAGAAAAACTCAAACTAGGGATATGTTTGTGATTCAATTGACTTGGGTAAATTGTCTTGAGGACATAATTAGAATTGGAAGATATAGAGATTAGCGGGTAGCAATAATACAAATATTAAGAGAATTGATTTCTAGAAGTGTGCCCGGAGTAGATGGAAGATTAACATTCGATAAAGTGTAGAAAAAGATCAAGTCAGGGACTATTTTGGTATGGCGCCTAGCGGCGTAGTGCGAACCGCCAGGCAGGACTGACCATTCCAGAGAAGAGCCTGATGCATGGCGCCTGGCGGACCAAAGGGTACCACCAGGCGGTATCTGGATGTAGGGAGTGCTTTGAGGCGCTTAGCGCCTGGCGATAAGCGACACCCGTCAGGCGGTCTCGGAGCTGGCAGTGCCTGGCGACACGTGTCCCCCGCCAGGCGATTTTATTGCTGCAGCTTGGAGTTGTTGATTTCATAGAGTGCTCTACAATGCTTTTAGTGATTGCTTTAAAGGTGGGTTGTTGGTGTTCTTTGAGTTGTGGCTCGGAACGTATCCCTTGAGTTGTGGCTCGAGATAGGGTTTAAGCACGTGGTATTCCTTGAGTTGTGGCTCGGAATAGCATCTCTTGAGTTGTGGCTCAGGATGGCGGATGAACACGAGGAACCCTTGAGTCGTGGCTCGGGTTGGCGAGTGTTGCCGGTGTGAGTGTGCTGGTTGTGGCTAGTACAAATGGGTCCAAATAGATTGTCCTCCTCAGTAATTGGCTGACGAGTTTGGTAGTCTAGGGACGTTACGGACTATGTTCGCATTTGGGAACTCCACCTAGCGTTCAATGTATGATCCGTAGCAATGGTTCCCGCACGTGCTCTATCGGTTGTGGCCGATAGGTATGGTAGCAAGTCATCTTGAAGTAATCACTAGAAGAGGTAGAACACGAAAGTTATGGTTGTGGTTATGTTACATAGTATTCTAATGATGTTTGGGACGTTGCGAACTATATTCACAATTGGGAACTCCACATGGCGTTACGGTGTATGATCCGTAGCAATGGTTCCCGCACGTGCTCTATCGGTTGTGGCCGATAGGTATGGCAGCAAGTCATCTTGAAGTAATCACTAGAAGAGGTAGAACACGAAAGTTATGGTTGTGGTTATGTTACATAGTATTCTAATGATGTTTGGGCATGTCGAAATATATATGTGTTATATCTGATGTTCTGTTTTTATATGTTATATTTTTTAAGCTCACCCTATTTGCTTGTGATTGGCGATGATCGTGTATGCGGTACACGGGGGAAAACTTATGTTTATTATCTTTGGTTTTGAAATAAGTTGTAAACCCTTACGAGAATTTTTATAACCATTTGTTTTGGTGATTATGGACTTGAACATTCGTTGGTTATTTAATAAATTTTAAATTTTCCCGCGTTTTGGGAAAATGAGGTATTATTAAATGTGGTATATCTTAATTTATTTCTTTTATTTTATTATAAAACCGTAATATCCTGACGGGATGTTACACATGATATTATAATCCTAGATATATAAGAATTATCATGCAACATGAATTGGTTGATTGGTTGTGCATTGGCGTGATAATTGTGTGGTTGTGTGTTCAAACCTTGACTTACGCGAAATAGGTTCATTTTTGCCAAACATCTATTTGTCATGAATGAGAAGGGTCATAAAACCCTAGCCATCATAGGGAGTAGTTGGAAGGTTTCAGAAACCATAGTGGAATCCCTTGAATGACCGTTAAGCTCTCGTTTTAATTTTTGTTTTTTCTTACCATTAATCATAGTTAATTCCCCGCTCATATCATCATGTGTTCACCACCATCCATGAACCTACCTGCTCATGGCACAACATCTCTTGATCCAAGTATATCATCACTACTTAAAAGCAACACACGTAGGCCACAAACTGTAGCATTATTGTCTGGCACCGCCTAAGTGCCGCTAGGCAAAACCTGCACAAACCGCTTGGTGCAACGTCCTCGCCGCCAGGCGCCAAGCTCAGACAGACCCACTGTTGCAGGGTTTATCGCCTGGCAGAACACCCCTTGCCGCCAGGTGCCACGCGGTGCAGGGACTTTCGTGGAGGTCCTATCGCCTGACGCTATACTAGTAGCGAAACTTTTACTGATTTTTATGCACCCAACCACAGATTGGCCTACAGCCCAAGCCATCCCAGAAATCTAGAAATACCCTAGTGAAGTCAAGGTTACACTCTTTGAAATCCAAAACCACCACATGGTTCAATGTTTATTATTCATTATTGTAAGTCCATTAATCAAGACATATACTTTTACCAAGTACTTTAACTTTGCATGATATCCCAATCAAACCTATGGAAAGAAAACCACCAATCCAATACCTTACACTTAGACAATTCTTACTACCACTCTGCATTGATATTAACATTTTTCCTCAATTACCTTCCAATTCATACTACTCAATCCATAATTAATACTTTAACCCACTAATGCGCGACTATCTCGTGTTCCAATTATACACCTCCAAGCAAAGCCTATACTTTCCAAAACCTGTAACTTTTAATTAGAATTAATATTCTCCTTTTCGTTCATTAGCGTTCCTACAACCACATATTGATATAAACATACTATCAAACCTCTTACTATTCTCATTCTCAATTACTATATGTAGATTGTTCCTTCCCATTTCATCACCTAATTTCTATTACCACTCACTCCCATAGATCTCTCTCTCATTTCTGACTAGTTAAATTCGCCAAACAATGTCTGCACCTCGTCATCGCCTGGCGGCCAACTGAGTGCCGCCAAGCGGCGTACCAATACTTGGCAGGACCTCCTATCTCTAAATATGCGAGTATCCAAGTTTTTTTTTCCAGAATGGTTTCAATTGCTAAAAAAACCAAATTGCATCAATTCGCATACGCTTTAATTAAATTTCCTCTTCCCCATTTAATTCTTAATAATCATATGTACTTACTCACTGGAATCAAATTCCCAATCACTCTTGCCAATTTACTAACATGGTTTCATGCTTTATCACCCACGATTTCCCATAGTATCAACACACGCACAAATGTTATTAGTATCGTGATGGTAAATCATCTGATATGATTTATACAACAATTTCCCAGAAGCCAAAAAGACTCCCACACAGAACACAGGAAAACAACCAAAAACAGCGCTACGTCGCTTGGCGGTAGTTCATCGCCGCCAGGCGGTTCTCAACAGAACCCAGAAAACTGGGCATGAAAGATGAGTCGCCTGGCGGCACACTCATGTCCACCAGGCGGTTCCTGAGCAAAACATAAAAATTTTACGAAAAACAGCATAAACAGAGGAATTTTGATCATGCAGAGACATCGTATTCATACACTATGACACGAAATAAAACACATATCATATATAAATGCAAATTTTCTCCCCTAACGTGGAAATTCTCTCTCCAAACGGTATTCTAACGCTTTCTTGATGATGCCCAAAACCTACCTTCCTTGCTCCACAAATTGAAGCTTTCACTCTTTCTTTTCACGTGCAAGAACCATTTCCTCACTCACTCTCAATTCCCCCTGCTCAAAGATTATCCCAAAACTCCCCTAACCAAACCTTTTCTAGCTTAAATTCATAGGATTAAATAAAAAACGAAAATAATAAGAATGGGATTTAATAAGCATCAATTCTCATTAACATGGTGGTTTCTCAATCTTTCTAATTTCTCCCACTAACGGCTAGGGTTTTCTGACCCTTCTCATCCCCATGCCAAAATGAACTTTGGCAAAAAGGAAGTTAAATTCCTTCTTAGCAAGGTTTGAACCCACAACCACTAAATCACCAAGCAAGTGCACAATCAATTCAACCAATCATGTTTTCATGATAATTCCTATAATTTTAGGATTACATTATCACTACTTACATTCAATCATTTCATTAAAATAATACATATATTAAAAATAACATACAATTTGGCATACATAGGACTCAAACCCAAGTCCTCTCACACAATAAAGTACTCTCAACCACTTGAACTAGTACTTTTCCACATCATAACAATTTGTATTAAATGCCATAAAGGCTACTACTACCCACATTTATTAAATAATTATTTATTTAATCATTTAAATTTCTCAGGTCTTACAATTAGAGTCCTTTTTGTAGGTAACCCCCTAAGGGTCTTATCCGCCAACACTAAAAGAGGATATATCCAAAACAAGGAAGCAACCAACCCGAGAAGTCAACTATTGGGGTAAGATATTATTTGTGCTCCATCATACTATGATATTGTTTCTGCGTGAACATTTTCAAAAATTCAAAAAAAATTAAAAAAATTAAGAAATTAAAAGAAACAAAAAAACCATGAAATGGCATGTGGGAGCCACTATTCATTACTGTTAATCATTTAAACGAAGTTAGAAAAATGACCAAATTGAACAAAATTGACAAAAATTAATACCTGATTGAAGAAAAAAATATTAGGACTAAATTGACAAAACTAAACGAAATTAGGAACCAAATGTGTAACCTTTAATCAATCATTTGACTACTAGTAATTTCAATGGTTTGTCCCCCAATTTGACTAACACTAGTAAAGGAAGGGTCCACTAACCCATTGTTGGTGCATGTTGTTGTGCTTTGTGTATTCTAAGACATGGTTATTTTTCCACTCCTTAATCTCATACACTCTACAACATTTTTTCTCTCAAAACTAACCTTTTGTAAATGATAATTAAAACACAAGTCGTCCCAACAGACATGCAATTAGTTTCTCGAGGATTAGGATTAAATATTTGTCTAAGGTGTTTTGGGGAATCCAATCTACTCGATTTAGGTTCATTTACAATGGGCTAGAAAACTTAACATTTTCAATTTGAGTAATAGTGTTTTAGTGTTTTACACATTCACTATTTAAACAAATCTCATAGACAATTCGCTAATGTTATGGATTAAAGCCACGAAAACCTTTAATTTGCTAAGTTCCTCTTATATGTTGATTATGATCAACAAATCATGCATTTTTTTTCTGGAGATCATATTTTTGGTATTTTTGTTGTTAAGGATGTTGTATTGGAAGAGTTAAGAGAAAATAAAGTGGAGAATTGTAGATGAAGAGGAGGGCGATGGTGAAGCGTTTACAACAATATAAACTTCAAAAAAAGTAAATTACGGAGGATAAAACAATAATTAATGAGAGCAATCAACGTGAGTGGTGACCTAAATTGCCACAATCAACATTGATCTTGCCATTTTCTTGTTCGCGATGTTTATTAGTATATTTGAATTTGTGTCAACAATTTTTCACATCTTTTTGACATTTGATCAAGCTATTTATATCTTTTACACTTATTTTGATAATTACTTGGTACAATGAAATAAAAGAAAAAAAAATAATAAATAGGAGGGACTATCCCAAAACTACCTCTATCATGTTACGCATCTTTGTTGTCTCTATGTTCTGCTATAGTTACTACATGTAACATCCTTCTCGAGCTAGCTTTAGTCTCGATTTCGATCCTCTTTCTCTTGACGTTGTTCTTTGCTTTGATCCAACTACCTTGGATGTCTCGTGTTTCAGTCAAGCTCTTTTCAATATTTTCATTTGTGTTCTCTACTTAATTTCTCCTTTCGATTCTGCTTGACTTGACATGCCTCTTTTTCACCTTAGTGCAATTCAACCGTTGTATCCTTTGATCTGATTTTTATTTCTCGATACCTTTCAACAACTACACATCATACACAACTACATATACACTCATTTCGATAAATACTTTCTTATATTCTCATATACTTCTAGTCTTTCTAAATTGATGTTCCCATATTCTTTTTAATGCATACTTTCTATGTTTATTGTTTGAGTTTCTTTTTAAATGCTTTGTTGAGATTAAGTGAAAAGTAAGAATAAAAATGAAAAGTAGTAAAGAAAGTAAAGTTGTTTAGATTAAAATAAAAATAAAATATAAGCGAAAATTTTATAGTTTATTTAAGGTTAAAATACCTTTTTGGTCCCAATTTTTGACAAGTTTTGTCAAATCAGTCCTAATGTTGTTTTTTGTGCTCAAATAGGTCCTAATTTTTATCAATTTTGTTCAATTTAGTCCTATTTTGCTAACATTTTTTAAATCATTAACAACCATGAACAGTGACTAACACGTGTCACTTCGTGATTTTTTTGATTTTTTAATTTTAATTTTTTTAATTTTTTTTAAATGTCCACGTGTCAACCCAACAACGTGCCACATGATAGAGTCAATATTTTATATTCAATTTGGTCCTTATATTCGTTAGTTTTGTTCAATTTAGTGCAAATTTTTGTTCACATCAACTAATTTTGTCCCTCCCCAAATTGAAATCAAATTTATTTTTATATTAAAATTCACATTTTTTATTAAATGTTTTATATAATATATTAAAATTCACATCATTATAATTTTTATATACAAATTAAATTTGGTCCCGTCTTTGACAAGGAAAAAATTGGTCAATTTTAAACAAAATTGGGACTAAATTGAACAAAAATAACATTGACTTTGACATGTGGCACGTTTTTGGGTTGACACGTGTACATTTTAAAAATTCAAAAAATTTAAATAAAAATTAATAAAAAAAAACACGAAGTGACACGTGAACTCACTGTTTATGGCCATTAATGATTTAAATGGTGTTAGCAAAAAAGAACCAAATTGAATAAAATTGACAAAAAATGGGACCTATTTGAGCACAAACTTATTTGACAAAACTTGACGAAAATTGGGACTGTAACATCCCATTTAATAGATAAATCTAATTAAATAAAACATCGCATGCTTTATAATATCCAAAGAGCACGAGGCTTATAGTGAGCTCAACATCAACACATGACCACTACGCTGTAGCATTCCCATCATCACTACGATCACCACGGGTTCCCATATCTGCTCAATCTAAGGAATTGGTTATCATTGTAAAAGGAAAACCACACAAGAAGACAGACATAAGCAAGAGGGTAAGCTAGAGTAAAAAGATCTTTATCATACAATTAAGCATGCAATTTAAAATCAAGTACACATCAATCATCCAAGCATGTGTAGTAAACAAATAAGACTGTAAGACTCAATTTATCCAGATACATATAATCGGTCGGATTCACTGGATGCTTGCGCTTATGGTGGCCTCTACTACTCTACAAAGTCATTGCCAATGGGTTTCACCCTACCACACACAAGGTTAGCCTTCAAACATCTAAGGTCATTATCCTGCCAAACCAGATTCAAACAACACCATGAGCACAAACAATGTATTATCACATGACCAACAATATATATCAAGCACCCATAACGTAAAATAGACCCAACAGGCAAAATAACTTAAAAATAGTGAAACCCTAGCTTCCCTTACCTTAACAAAAGCTACTGTGAAGGGGTTTAAACACTAGCAGAAGGTACCAAAGCGCCAACAACACCAGAAAACTGAAAAGAAAGGGACACCACACAAGTGTGAGGTTTTGGAAAGAACCCATTTTTGAACCAGAGCAAAAGGACTAGAATAGAAAGGTGAAAGTTGAAGCTCAACTTACATGGAGGGAAACACTCACCAAGCTTGGAGGAAGAATGGGGACAAACCCTAACAAAGCTTTATTGGAGAAAAGAGAGAGTGAGAAAAGGAGTTGTTTTGCAAAGTGAATGCAGAATGGAAACCAAGAGGCAGGAAGGGGGTCTTGGGGCACCCTATGAGCTGGCCTTAGGCCCAACAGATAAGGCTAGGCCCTTAAACATTTAGGACAGAAAAAAAAATGGGCCTTACATTCTCCCCAATAACAAAAATTTTTGACCTCGAAAATTAAGACTTACCAGAAAACACATGTAGATGTGACTTCCTCGTATCCTCTTCAAGGTCCCAAGTAGAGTCACCTGTCCTCCGGTCCTAGACGAACTTGACAAGATTGATGGTTTTCCCCGGCGTTCCTCAACTCGACGATTCTCAAAAGCAACTAGTTGTACTTCCATCATTAGGTCCTCCCTAATTTGCACATCCTCGGCTTCCAACACAAGAGATGGTTCAAATACATATTTCCTCAACTGTGAGACATGAAACACCAGGTGGAGATTGGCCAACTAAGGAGGCAAGGCAATCTCATAAGCTAGAGGCCCAATCCTCCTCAAGATTTGATAAGGGCTAAGAAACTTAGGAGAAAGCTTCCTTGAGCGGATAGCCCTTCCTACGCCAGTGGTTCGGATCACCCTCAAGAACATGTGATCTTCAGTTATGAATTTGAAGGGCCTCCTCCTTCGGTCCGCGTAGGCCTTCTACCTACTCTAAGAGGCTTGTAACCTATCCTTCACCATCTTCACCTTCTCTGTAGTCTGTTTCAACAGCTTTGGCCCAACCATCATTGCTTCTCCATCTTGGTACCAACACATAGGGGTCCTGCACTTCTTGCCATAAAATGCTTCATATGGCGCCATGTCGATGCTTGCATGAAAACTATTGTTGTAGGTGAACTCTATCAAAGAAAAAACTTCATCCCAAGTGCCCAAATGATCCAACATGTATGTCTTCAAGAGATCCTGAAGCGATTGGATCATTCTCTGACTGGCCATCATTCTGAGGATGATAGGTTGAGCTCATGGTTTACCAGCTACCCAAAGCACCATGTAACGTCTACTAGAAACGATAAGTGAACTAAGATCTCTATCTGAAACTATGCTCGACGGTACCCCATGCAATCTCAATATTTTCTTGATGTACAGCTGAGCCAACTTGGCCATAAACATTCTCAGGTTCATTGCCAAGAAATTAGAACTCTTGGTCAATCGGTCCACCACTATCTAGATCGCAGCGTGACCTATCAAGGTTTGTGGCAAATGGGTCATAAAATCCATAGTTATGCTATCACATATCCACATTGGTATGTCCAAAGGTTGTAGGGTTCCACCGGGCCTCTGATGCTCTACTTTCGCCTTCTGACATGTCAGACAAGCAGATATAAACTAGGCCACATCATTCTTCATGCCTTGCCACCAGAAGGTCTCCTTGAGATCTTAGTACATCTTAGTCATATGCTAGGATGCAAGCTAAGACGACTCTTGTGTCCTTCCTCGAGGATCAACCTTCTCACCTCGACATCTTCAAGTACACACACCCTGTCTCTGAATCTCAGTACACCATCGCTACCCAAGGAAAACTCCTTTGCTTCATCTAATCCAAGCAACTCTCTCACCCCTTTCAAACTAGCATCCACCAACTGTTTTTTCTTAACTAAGCTCAGAAAGTCACTAGATATAGTCAAGGTACTATACCTAATGAACTCAGGTCCCAAATCAACTTGTAGCTTCATATCTCTAAATCTCTCTAGCAACTCCAACTCCTTGATCATAAAGTGTGCCGCATGCACTGTCTTCCTACTCAAGACATCTGCCACCACATTCGCCTTTCCCGAATAATATAAAAGTTTAAAATAATAATCCTTCTAGAACTCTATCCACCTCCTTTGTCTCATGTTCAGCTCCTTCTGATCAAACAAATATTTGAGGCTCTTGCGATCACTGAACACGTGAAACTGGGCACCATAGAGATAGTGCCTCCAAATCTTCAAGGCAAACACTACTACCACCAACTCTAGGTCATGAGTGGGGTAGTTCTCCTCATACAACTTAAGTTGCTTCGAAGCATATGCCACTACCTTCTTCTCCTGCATCAACACATAACCAAGACCTTGATGAGAGGCATCATAGTAAATCTCAAAGGGTTTCCCAACATCAGGGATAACCAACACTGGAGCACTCGTCAACCTTTGCTTAAGCTCTCAAAAGATTTCCTCACACCTATCAGTCCAAGCAAAAGGTTGGTCCTTCCTAGTAAGATATGTCAAAGGCGCCACTATTTTAAAGAATCCTTTTATGAATCTCATGTAGTAGCCAGCTAGACCCACAAAGTTTCTGATCTCTATTACTGAATTGGGACTTTCCCACTTTATCACTGCTTCCACTTTTGTTGGGTCCACAGTTATGCCCTGTGCAGATATCACATGCCTCAAGAATTGTACTTCTCCTATCCAGAATTCGCACTTGGACAACTTAGCATACAATTACTTCTCCCTCAGAATACCAAACACTATCCTCAAGTGCTCGACGTGTTCCTCCTAAGTCTTGGAATAGATGAGTATGTCGTCTATGAAGATACGACAAACTTATCTAAGAACGGCTTGAAGATCCTATTCATGTAGTCCATGAACAAGGTTGGAGCATTGGTCACGCCAAATGGCATAATCACATACTCGTAGTGCCCATATCTGGACTTAAAGGCTGTCTTCTGGACATCTTCCGCCTTCACCAAGATCTGGTGATATCCCGACCGTAAATCAATCTTGGAAAACACTGACACCCCATTCAACTGATCCATCGGATAATATATCCTCGAAAGGAGGTACTTATTCTTGATAGTCATCTTGTTCAACTACCTATAGTCTACACACAGGCGTAAGCTCCCATCCTTCTTCTTTACTAACAACACTAGTGCTCCCCATGTCGACGTATTGGGTCGTATAAACTGTTTCCCCAACAGTTCCTCTATCTGTTTCTTGAGTTCTACCAACTCCGCTAGAGCCATGCGGTAAGGAGCCATTGATACTAGACCGACTCTGGGTACCAGATAAATAAAGAACTCGACTTCTCTTCTTGGAGGCAACCCTAGTACTTCCTCCGGAAACACGTCCTCAAACTTGCGCACCACTAGTATGACTAACATTCTTTCCTCTTTCTCCACCTCTAGATGTGTGAAGATCATGACCTTGAGAAGATAACAACTCGGGCTCCTCTAAATTTGAGAACAACAACCTTTTCTCCCGATAATCTATAAGAACGCGATTGGTAGAGAGCCAATCCATTCCCAAGACCACATCCAACCCTTGCAGAGAGAGGCATATTAGATTTACTTTAAACATGTGTTCCTCGACTTTGACAAGACACCTAACACACAAAGATGACATCCTAACCGAACCTGACGCTGGAGTACATACCACAAGATCAAACTGCAGCTCACACATCGGCAAACCTAACTCTTGCACACAAGATTCAGACACAAAAGAGTGTGTCGCTCCAGAGTCATACAACACACAAAGACGTTTACCAAAAATCACACAACAACCCATAACAAGGTTACCTGAACTTGCTCCCTCTGCTCCAGTCATGGCATATACGATATCCGTTGCCTAAGGCCTGATGCCTCTTCTCCTCTGCTGAGTCTGAGCTAGGGTTCATGTAACTGTCCTCCCTAGAGTGGGACAATCCCTGCCAAAGTGATCGTCCTTGCCATAGTGGTTGCATCTCTTGAAACCTGCTAACTGAGGGCAGACGCTCCTCATGTGTCATCCTCCACATTGATAGCACTGAATTTTACCCGGCTGGGAAGAAAACCCTTTAGGCCTCTAAAATTGGGGGTGAGGTCTACCATATGTTTTCTTCTTCTCTTCATGTCTAGGCTTGGACCCAGATGGTCCACTGACTCTCTACTACTGGGGGTGTTGAGCTTCCACCTCAACCTTAATCATTTCCATAACTCTAGCCTTCTTCATCAACGCTGCAAAATCCTTGATGGAGAGTGGGGCCACCATCACACGGATGTCTCCTCGGAGGTTATTCTCAAACTTCCTGCACCTTCATTCTTCGTCTAAGGTCATGGTGTAGCAGTGTCCGAGGTGTTTAAATCTCTCCGCATATTCCGCCACATACTTGTTTCCTTGGGTTAATTGGAGGAACTTCACCTCTTTAGCGTATTCGACACTGTCTGGAAAGTACTTGGAGAGGAACTTCCTCCTAAAGGCTTCCCATGTGATATGCTCCTGCTTTCTTCCATAATTGACTTCATGTTGGCCTACCAGTGTTCTACCTCTCCAGTAAGCATATACACTATGAAGGCAAGCTTACTCTTCTCCGGACACATCTTGGCATAAAAGATCCTCTCCATGTCCTTCATCCACTGGTTTGTGAGATCAAGACTGGTTTTGCCATTGAACTTTGTAACATCCCGGCCGGATATTATTAATTTAAATAAAATAAAAGTAAAATAATATCAAATATGTCATTATTATTCAAAGTTCTTTACCAAAATGCGGGAAAATTAAAACCTTACTAAAAAGTCTCAAAATTCAAAACCATAAAGTAAACTCCATGTTTACATAGTTCAAAAATGATCAACTAAATGTTTACAAAATAGTCAAATATAGTCTATAAAACTTCCCAAGCTAACCCCTTTTCGGCTTTAAGTGTCACCAGCTCCACCTGAAACAACGTCTGCTCCCGTGTAACGAATTACACGATCATTGCCAAACACACACAAAAGGGTGAGCTCATGTAACAATATAAACATATAATTTAATACATAGAAGTTCACCCCCAACTTAATTTATTTCAGCCAATGCTTAACCAAGAAACCTTATTGCCCTAAGGTTTCCAAACCATAATTTCATGACCATGGACCCAGGATATATATGCTTCCACGAACCTGCCCGCTCGTGATCCTACCTCTACGAACCTCCCCACTCGTAGTCCAACTATACGGACCTCCCTGTCCGTAGTCCAACACACGTGATCCAATAACTACGAACCTCCCTGCTCATAGTAGCCCTCAATTGTGAGCACGACACACACGAATCTCCCCTCTCATATCCTCACACGAGAGCATCATAATATGAACCTCCCCGCTCATATTATCATGTGTTCACCACCAGCCATGAACCTACCCGCTCATGACACAATCAAGCACCTCCTGGTCCAAGTCCAAGTCCATATCGCAACACATTAAAACGAAATTAAGAAAAACATACTGCCTATATAAGATACATACTTAAGTTGGTCTTAGGATTCCAATGCTTCCACGAACCTGCCCGCTCGTGGTCCAACGCTATGGATCTCCCTGCCCGTAGTCCAACTCTACGAACCTACCTGCTCGTAGTCCAACATGCGTGAACACCTACTATGAACCTCCCCGCTCATAGCAGCCTCAAGTGTGAGCATGGAACATACGAACCTCCTCGCTCGTATCCCCACACAAAAGTACAACATATACGGACCTCCCCGTCCGCATCAATCACGCATCTCAAATCTCTGTTACGAACCTCCCCGCTCGTAACTAATCCAGCATATCCCTGACCAAGCCCTCAAACACATCCATGCAAATCCATCTACAATAGACCCTTGTCCATGCACTATCGCTTGGCGCTGCCAAAGCGCCACCAGGCGAAATGGAAGTGCAGACCGCTTGACGGTTCCACAACACCGTCAAGCATCACGACACATAAAGCTTCCCTATGTCTGGTTATTGCTTAGCGTTTCACTCTTCACTGTTAGGGGTTACACCAGTAATGTGACACTACTGGTTTTAGGTACTCTAATTAAGTTCCTAGTATCAAACAATTCAATTCTAAAACATCCAGAACCCAAAAAACGCATTCATATACTTCATATACTTAAATTTACAACATCACACAACTCATATGCATCATTCAATTATAAACACACATCTATCCCTTTCTAAATTCATATAAAACCATCAAAACAAAAGTGTTATACCCAACATACAATCATGGACAACCAAACAATATACAAACCAAGAAGAACACATAATCAATGCCCCAAAATATCGCACAGGCAATAAGATAGTAATAAGGATAAAAATAAAAATAACAACAATAACAATAATAATAACGATAATAATAATAATAATAATAATGATAAAAATAAAAATAAAATAAAATAAAACAATAAAAATAAAAATAAAAATAAAATTAATGAAAATAATAATAAGATAAAATAATAATAATAATAAAACAAAAATACTAATAAAATAAAATAAAAATAATAATAAAATAATAATAATAATAATTAAATAAAGCACTAATAATGAAACAATAATAATGATATTAAAATCATAAATAAAATAAAACAATGATAAAGTTAATAATGATAATAAAATAATATAATAATAATCATAATAAAATAATAATAATAATAATAATAATAGTAATTGTAAAAATAAAAATAATAATAATAGTAAAATAAAATAATTATAATTATAAAAATACAACTAAAAATAAAAATAATTATAATTATAATATAAATAACAATAATTATTATTATAATACTAATAATAATAATAATAATAAAATAATAATAAAGTAATAATAATAATGATGATCAAAATAATAATAATAATAATAAAATAATAATATTAAAATAAAATAAAATAAATAATAATAATAAGAATAATAATTATAATGATAATAGTAATAATAATAATGAAAATAATAATAAAAATAATAGTAAAATAAATTAATAATAATAATATTAAGGATAACAATAACAGTAATAGTAATAATAATAATAATGATAATAATAATAATAATAATAGAAATAATAATAAGAATAATAATAATAATAACAATAATGTCACAACCAGAATCGCGATGGGACAACGAACCAAAAAAAAAAGAAAACGGGTTTAAAAAGAGATTGAGAGTCGCCACCACAGTTATTTTTGGAAAACTATGGAAAACCATAAAGATAAGACAAGTCTACGAAAAAAACCAGATTTCGGATCCGGGAGTCGGGATCTAAGGTAAAGTACATGCGCTCACCGTGATGGTTCCCTAAACTTAAGGATCAAGGTCACTAGAGCTATGGCCCACTTCATGATATTTCCCACAATAGTTGGTATACAACAAGGAGTGAGAGTACCAAGGAAACAAGCAAACTCTAGCTGGGGTTCTCACAATGACCACTTGGAAAGTTCATCCACTGTGGCACCGCTACACAATACCCTCTAATTCAAAGTTACACAGACCCAGGTATAGGGTCTACTCATGATATGCACAATGTGTGTGTGTGGAGAGAGAATGGTGCATACCATAACCCCCACATGCAAAATAGCCAAAAAAAAAATTTCCCAAGTAGATATGTAAAAAAATAAGCAAAATAATTCACAAGCAATTATTTCAAGAGACAAATATATACACATGCAAATAAAGACAATAATAAAAAAATAAGAAGAAAGAGGAAAGAAAACATAAGGAAAAACCACATCCAGTTTGCATATCTAATTAAATGGCTTGACTCTCTAGCGTCCCCAGTAGAGTCGCCAGCTGTCGCAACCAGAATCGCGACGAGACAACGAACAAAAAAAAAAGAAAACGGTTTTAAAAAGAGATTGGGAGTCGCCACCCCAGTTATTTTTGGAAAACTATGGAAAACCGTAAAGATAAGACAAGTCTGCGAAAAAACCAGATTTCGGATCCGGGAGACGGTTACGCGTAGGGAAGGTATTAGCACCCTACATCGCCCGCCTGAGGTTGATACCTTTAATTAAAAATGCAAAGTCGATGTGGTTTTCGAAATGTTAATTTTCCCCAAAAATAACAAGACAAAAATGTTAAAAAGAAACAAAAATATTTTTTAATTTTTTGGGCCCGACAAGGATTGACCTTGGTCCTACGTATTCTCATTTAAAATGAGAAATCAGGGTTACGTAGTTCTTTAAAAGATATTTGAAAAATAATTGAGAAAAAAGATATGATTTTTTAGAGGTGAACTTGACAAGGACTGACCTTGCTCCTACGTATCTCACAGGGGAGAATCAAGGATCACGTAATTCTTAAGAAAGACTCTTTTTTAAAATGTTGAAATTTTTATATTTTGAAAATTTTGTATTTTTTGGTGTTTTTTTGAATTACTTGAAATATGTGTCATACAACGCGAGCGGTCGGACAAACACTAAAAGAGAAAGAAAACTATTTTTGGTATTTTTGAAAATGAGTGTCACACGGTGCGGGCGACCGGACAAACACAATAAAACAAAAAAGAATATTTTTCATTTTTTAAATTTTTTCTATTTTTGTAATTTTTTATAATTTAAAATATTTTCATTTTCTCTTTTTTAGGAAAAGAAAAGACAAAAAAAACTAATAACAAAAAAGATAAAAGTAAAAAAAACAACAATAGTAGGGTGCATGAGTAATGTGGGAGGTGCAACGAGTAATGCATAAACATAGGCCCAAAAATGAGAAACAAAGACATAGGGGGTGCGAGTTATAAGATATGGGAGGTGCACGCAGTAAGCAGGCAGGGCGCGTGAAGTAAATATGAGGGTGCATGAAGTAAACATGAAACAAGTGTGGCAGGGGTGTGAGGTTAGTAAATATCAGGGGTACTCGCAGCATAAAATTAAATCAGGAGTGCGAGATGGAAAAAAAGGGGGTGCGCTGAGTAAAACGTGAAACAAGTGTGACAAGGGGTGCGAGGTTAGTAATTATGGAGGTGTATGAAGTGAGAACAAGGGTGTAGAGATTAAAACAAAAAGGTGTGCAGAAATTAAAGATGGGTGTGTAGAAATAAAAAAATGGGGGTGTATGAGTTAAAAACCGGCGATGCACCAAGAAATGGTCAGCCTCAACCCAGATCTCTTATATCACCATCTTTAGGGTTCCCTCCTTCAAACAAGAAAGAGGAGCCAAGACAACCCTCTTCTTCCCTCCATGGATACGGCATGTGATGACTAAGGGTCATCTTCCCCAACTTCGGCGAATTCCACACAGCCGCCCCGACCAAAACCTCCGGCGACGACGCCAACCAGCGTCGGGAGCTCCACCGACGATTACGTCGCTCTCTGGTTCGCTTCACACAAAGCAACCTGCATCAATGTCCACGACTGTCGAGCCACCGCTCACCCTCACCGGCACGGCCTGGAGCCGACGACGTTGCACCTTTGTTTTCTTCTATGCAAGACACTCCAAAGACCAACACCGTGACTGGCTGTGTCTCCTCCCTCTAGCAAAGACTGCCATAACAGCGCCTTCATCCTTCGCTTGAAACTTCGACTCGTCGGCGGCATTGTCGCCGGCGATTGGTTATCCTCCTTCCTCTGGCCATTCAACCTTCTTCTTCCTCTACTATCTATTTTCTATTTCAATGTTGGTTTCTATTCTTGTGATTGGTTTGAAGTTATTATGATTGGGGAATGGAAGCGTTGGATGATAATGGAGAAGAGTGGGGACGGTGATGATGGTTAATGGAGGTGGTGATGATGCACAGTGGTATTGACAGGCTCTGGAGGTGATGATGATTCACGGTGGTATAGGGCTGGGTTATGTGGTGTTGAGAATGTGAGGATGAAGGTGCTGTTTTTATTTTTTAGAGAACAAAATGCGGGAAAGCCTCCATGAGTGAAGAAGGTGAATCCTGAATGGAGGGACTCTGATGATATTTATTGTGCTTCTCCTCTGTTCCTTTCCCACCTCGAGGCGTAGGATAAGGCTGAAAGCAGATATTGCTTCCTGCTCCTTCCTTCTTCAACCATCATGACCATGGCCAGCTAGCTACCACCCATAACTATTAGAGACCTTACGTTAATCTCTTGGTCTTCTCTTTTTTTTTATTTCATTTTTTTCTTAAATAATAAAAAGTAAAAAAGGAAAATAAATAAAATTGTAAATAAAATATAAATAAATAAAATAAGATTAAAATGAAATAATAATAATAATAATAAAATAAAATAAAACAAAATAAAAATATAAAAAAAAGAATAATAATAATAATAATAATAATAATAGAAAATAAAATAAAAGTAAAATAAGATAAAAAGAAAAAAAAAACAAAATAAAAGCAAAATAAGATTATGAGAAAAAAATACATTATAACCCAGACAAAATTGGGTGTGGACAAATAATAGTAGTAAAATAAAATAATAATAATAATAATAATATACATAATAATAAAAATAAATAATAATAATAATAATAATAACAATAATAATAATAAATGTGTTGTGTTTAGAAGAAGAACTCTAAACACGCACTCCAGAAGTCGAATGTAACTAAAGCCAATTAATTAAATACCAACCTAAATTCATAAAATCACTTTTGCAATCCCCATTTATAAACCACTTTCTATAGTTATTCCATTCCCCTCTTATATAATATATTAAAAATTACTAATTATACCATATCATAATTTCTATAAGAAAACACTACCAAAGAAAATTACTAATTATTCTAAAACCTTAACTGTAGCATACCAAAAGTTTAGTCACTACCAAAGCTTAATACCCAAAAGTTACAAGTCATATATAATATCAAATACAACAACAGCAAAAAAATAAAGAAAGTTAGCCCCACTTCTAACCTTCTTTAAATATATATTTATATAAAAAAAACTATTTAGTGTAATCGATGCTCTACACCAAAAGTAGATAATTTGTTTCCTTTTTTTCCTTTAATATTATATAAATTACTATATGATGAATGTCGTAAAATATCCTCCTAAAATATTATAGCATACCATAACACCACATTTATCTACTTTTTCATATAACTAAAAAAAATGAAAGCTTTAGAGTGCAACCCCAAGTCATGCCACTATAAAAGAAAAACATAAACCCTAACATTTCCTTTGCATCATTCACCCACAAATCAAGAAAACGTCAATGCATTCTTGCTATATTAGATTTCGTATCACTAAAATTCATCAATCACATACTTAACATTCAAACAAAATTTTGATGATACTATATCACCATTACAATCTAAATTTCTAAAATATAAAACAAATGCATCACATTTTTTTTATTATAAACAATAATTCAATCAAACAAAACTTAAAATCTTCTTTCAAAGGAAGAGATTAAACTAGTCAGCTCCTTTGAATTACGCGTCTTCCCTTGAGCACTAATGTCCTCCCTTTGATTCTTTCCCAAATCAGCTCTCACTTGAATTTGCCTTTTAAAGCTTGCCTTAATGTTGGTAAATGCAAAAAATAAAATGAAATTGGCTTTATGGTGAGGTTAATTGCTATTGAAAGCACCCATTATTTGGTTGTTTTTCAGCCCCTCTTGGGGCCTTCTCGGGTTTTCTCCACCCTTTCATATTCAAGCCACAACTAATTTTTTAACAAAAAAAGAGTTAAATATGAGTTCACCAAGGTTCAAACCTATACCATGCTCATTATCAAATCAATGCCTAACCACTCAAGCAATTTACATTTTGTAATAATTCACCTAATTCTATAATCATGTTATCACTCAACATGATCATGCATATTATTATTAAAAATTAATAATAAATCAAATAACACATAATTGGCATAGATAGGACTTGAGAACCCAAGTCCTCTCACACAATCAAAGTATTCTCAACCATTTGAGCTAGTACTTTTCCACATCACATTAATTAATATTTAATGTCATAAAGACTCCCACTGCCCGCATTTATTAATTATTTAATTATTTAAATTTTTCGAGTCTTACAAACTTGGCCAGGTGATGCTTCAGAAACTCCTCCAAGCTCCATTCCGGGAGTAGAGATCGAGGTTTAGGGTCGTAGACAGGGGCAAAAATCCTATTCTCCCCCAACTATCAGAGGGCCTCAATATGTTGCCTCTGAGCAACCTTAGAAGCCACCCTTGTAGCCTCCCTTTGCTGCATAACCAACTATTGCTGCTCCAAAGATGACTCTTGGCGCTGCATGGAAGCTTTATGCTACTGCATCATAGCGTTGCCTTGCTAGGTTAGGGCTACCACCATGGCCTTAACCGCCTTTGTGATATTTGGCGCATCGCCCCGAGGGGGTTGAGGAGTTACACGAGGGGGTGCCATATCACTGGACACACAACAGAAACCATCAATCAAACTTGGTTAGATGAGAAACTTAGCTAACAACACTAGGAAGACAAAATGAAAGCTAAGCAAGCACACAAGCCCACAGATTATAAGGAACGAAAGCACTGATACCATAAAATGTAACACCCCATTTAATAAATAAATCTAATTAAATAAAACATTACATGCACGAGGCTTATAAACATCCCATGTAACATCGCATACTTAAACTTTTTTAATGCGATAAACCAACCAATCATTAGAGAAATACACATATTCAACCAACTTTGTCAATCTTGCTCAGGCTAAGGAGCTCTTGCTCAGGCGAGAGGAACCCCTCGCTCAAGCTACCAGCTCTCGCTAGGCGAGATTGCAAACAGAGAGCACGTTAAGGTCTCGCTCTAGCTAGCCCATCTCGCTTAAGCGATATTACTCTTGCTCAGGCGAGAGGCCTTCGCTTAGGTGAGCCCTCGAAATAGAGAGGGGGTGAGTTGTTGTTGTTCTCACTCAGGCGAGAGCTCCTCACATAAGCGAGAGCTTTTCGTTTTGAGCAACCACCCAACTCACCTGGCTGAGTTCAGTAGAACCCACCTGCTCCCACGCATGCCAAACCAGATTCAAACAACACCATGAGCACAAACAATGTATTATCACATGACCAACAATATATATCAAGCACCCATAATGTAAAACAAACCCAACAGGCAAAATAACTTAAAAATAGTGAAACCCTAGCTTCCCTTACCTTAACAAAAGCTACTGTGAGGGGGTTTAGACACTAGCAAAACATGCCAACTGAAAAGAAAGGGACACTAGCACGAGGGTGAGGTTCTGGAAAGAACCCAATTTTGAACCAGAGCAAAAGGACTGAAAAAGAAAGGCAAAAGTTGGAGCTCAACTTACATGGAGGGAAATGCTCACCAAGCTTGGAGGAAGAATGTGGATCAAACCCTAGCAGAACTCTGTTGGAGAAAACAGAGAATGAGAAAAGGAGTTGTTTTGTAAAGTGAATGCAGAATGGAAACCAAGAGGCTGGAAGGGGGTTTGGGCACCCTATGGACTGGCCTTAGGCCCAATAGATAAGGCTAGGCCCTTAAACATTTAGGACATAAAAAAAAAAGTGGGTCTTACAGGGACAAAAAGATATTTTAACCTTTATTTAATTGATGTGATGAAAGGGATTTTCCATGAATTAATATATTTAAAATATAAATTAAAGATAAAAATATTATAAAATTTTGAAAGGAAGAAAATGATATTTAAAAACAATAAATTAATTCATAAAACACTAAAATTAAAGTTTATTTACTCATTTTATATTTTTAATTTAAATATTTGTTTTTATTAAAATAAAAAAAATTATTTATACTAAAAATAAAAAAAGCGTATAATTTATTATTTTTCAAATATTAATAAACTATTTACATCATAATCCATTACGTTTGAATATATTTACGTAATCGCAATATAATTAATATGCGTTAATTTTCCGTGCAAATCTCTTAACAATTATGTGAAAAGTTTAACATGTATAATTGACTTATCTTTTTTGTACTTTTAAATGTTTAACTGTCTTGTTTCCCAAATTTTCATGGCATTTCATCGTGTCTCATTTGTTAGTACATTTCCGCACCCGAAATTACAGTGCAAGTAAAGTTTTCGTAATAAATTTTTTATAAGTTAAATATATTTTTAATTCTTAAATTTAGACACAAAATTTGAATCGATTCATTTCAAACTTTAATATTTTGTGGTATTTAAATTTTAAAAATTAATAAATATAATTTTTTTAGTTTATTTTAGACTGACATTCGAGTTGTTTAAATTATTTGATTTATTTCAACTCAAATGTCAACTTGTAACATCGTTTAATACGTCAACAAAATTTAACGTCATTGAGTTAAAATAGTTATATCTAGTTTAAAGTTTAAGAATCAAAATAATTCATAATTTAAAATACAGGAACAATTTTTAATTTTACGTCTAAATTTAAAGATTTAACTTTTTTTTATTTATTCTATTTTTAGTTTGAGATGATATCATAATACATAAACCTATGAGTATAATTTACCTACTTTATTAGAAATTTAAGAATAAGTTAACAACTTTACGTCAGAGTATAAATAAATTGATCAAATGATAAAAAATAATATTTAATTTTAAATTTTAAAATTTTTAAATAAAAAGTGATGTTATGATATTTTATATGAGTAAGTCATACTTTATTAGTATTAAATTTTATTAATGTATCTCCCTAAACAATACCTTATTAAAATTGATAAATATCTACAATATATAAAAATACCTTATTAATAGTATTAGAACGTGAAAAGTTAAATAATATATAAAAATACCTTATTAAAATTGATAAATATCTACAATTATTAAAATTAAAAATGGTCAGTTGTATCAGAAGAATCATACAAGAAAATTATTAAATAACAACCAAATTTAGAGATAAATATAACTAAATTTTTTGTTCACTAAGTTATATACCATTTTATAAATTAGAAATATTTGGCACATAAAATAGTCTCTATTACTAATAAAAAAATTATAAACATTAACTATCAAGGTTTTAATTACTTACTATTATTGATTCTAAATTAGTCTCACATAATTCACTCTAAAAACCAAAATTTGGTTTCGTAGACCACAATATATCTTTGTGATTTTTATTTTTTTTTTAGTTTTTCAGAATAAACTATAGTTGTGATTTCAAACTTTGTTTTTTTAAATTATTTTATTTTGTTCGTCATTCGGTCTCGATTCTAGTTGCGTCAAATGGCAAATCCTTAATCCATTAAGGAAACTATAGAGTCAAGTCTATTTGATTGATTATGCAAAATTGATGTGATTCTTTTAAATGTTTTTCTTTCCCCTTTTATTTTTCTATACGTTTATATTCTTGTTGATCTTGTTATTTGGAATAATTGTATAGCTTGATATTGAAACCTATGGTAGAGTAAATTGTTACATTTGCTTGAGCCTTTTCTGAATGTTTTGCAAGTGGGGATTGGGTATGTACAATTCTCCCTTTACACACACCTTGTGCATATCATGAGTAGGGCCTATACTCGAGTCCAAGTGAATCCTAGAATTAGAAGGGTTGTGTAGCGGTGCCACTTAGGAAATACTTCCTATTTGGCAATCATGAGAACCTCAACTAAAGTTTCACACTTAGTTGCCTCTCAACTGTTGTTTAAATGTTCTGAAAAGGTCATAGCTCTAGTGACCTTGATTCTAAGGTTTAGGAAACCATCCCTTGTGAGTGTGCATGTACTTCACTTTAGACCTTTAAACATCCAACGTTGGTTCGGGCACAAAGGGAAATTATTGTGTCCTTTATCACTCAACTTTTCTTGTACATATGTAAAAATGCATCACACTTTTACCACCATATCATGTGAATAAATGACTATTGATCGCAAGCATGCATTACATCTCTTCGTGTTAGTTAATTACACATCATGCATGGTGATTTTTTAACAAGTGAAACACATTTTACAAGCATATCACGTGAATAAGCACATCATGAGGTATGTTCATGCATCACATCAATTGGTTGTTGTTCTCTATCGTAAGCTTTTGAAAAAAAAAAGTAAAAAGAAAAAATTGAGTAAAATTGTGTTAGGAGATTTACTTTCAAATACTAGGGTAGTTTCTTTTCGGTTGACATATTTTCAAAACTCCAAAATTAGCATGAGCAATTAGTCAAATAAGGAGCATCCCATTTAATTCTTTTATTTCATTCTTTATGGACTAATCTTTAAGCTTAAATCTTGACCAATCTTTTTTTCTACCATTGTCCATTACTTTCTCTTTGAAACTCGAACTAAGGCTATTGTTTTGTTTACCTTTTATACATTCAAATTATCACCTTGGTTGTCAGGGCCAGTGTAGGGAAAGCTTTCACGTGCCCATAATTTTTAGCCTCATCATGTCATCAATAACTAGGACAAGTCAAAAAGATTTTTGCATCACGGGGTCACTTTGGAATTTCAAATTGGGGTAACTACCTAGTTAACCCTCCATACCTAAATAATTTTCCATAACCTCTTGTAGATTCTTGGATGTCATTCAAATAATGCTTCAAAAGAAATGATTCAAAAAAAGTTTCTCAATAAATTGACTATACTAAAGAATTGATTTCAAAAATTCACAAAAAAGGTCAAAATAGATTGATTTTATGAATTCAATATAGCAACAAAATGGGATCAATTAAAATAAGCTTTCAAATAATGCAAAAAATGAACAAAAATTTTATGCATCATACCAAGCATTACATACATCATCCATTCTAGGATCATCCCTAAGCCTAGCTCGCTTGGTCCCTCTAAGCCTCATTTACTTAGCCCTTCTAAGCCTAGTTTTTCTAGCCCTCAAAGCTCATCTCACTTGGTCCCTTAAGTCCAATTTCATATTTGCCCTCAAAACCTGGTTTTATCTAGACTCTTAAAGCCCAATTCATATTAGGCCATAAGCCCATTTTCATGTTGGTCCCTCAAAGCCTAGTTTTATACTAACCACCTCCATAAGCCTATTTTCATATTAGCCCCTAAGCTCAATTTCATGTTGGCCCCACTAAGTTTATTTCATACTTGCCATCAAAGCCTAATTTCTTTGGCCCAAAAATTAAAAGTAAAAAATAAAAAGAAGAAAAACAAAAAATGAAAAATACATAAGATTTGCCATAGAGTTTTTCATTGTATATTGACACCTTATTCTTTCACATCATGCTAACATACATTAAAGCATATCAAAGTTTCAACATTCTGATCCTAACACCAAGGTTTCGACACCTTGAGCTATGAAGAAAAAAAAGAAAGAAGAAAAGAGCAAGTTCTTCATAATGCATCCATGTATATCTGGGTTTCAACACCTCTATCCCAACACCAAGATTTCCACACCTTGTGTTGTATCAATAAAAAAGAATTTTTTTCATGCATCCATCCACGTGTCATTATAACCTTGCATCAGGCACATATCATTATCAAGTTCAAAAAGAAAAACATCATAACATGTGTTCGCATAACTATGCATCATACATTAAAAAATTGGAAAAAGAGATCATAAGATTGTTGGTGTAAGGTGACTTTAGAAGGGTTTATAATAGAGCCTGTAGACATTTTTAATATTTTGCACAGTAATAAAGTAATCAAAATAAGAGTATAAAAAAGAGATTGCACACATAGATTTATACTGGTTCACCTTACACATTGAGGTTGCGTCCAATCTATTAAACAGCTTGCTTAAGATATTTCATCAATCAAATTCCTTGATTAGAATGAGTAAACCTCTTCAGGTTATAACAAGTGTCAACCACTTTAGGTAACATAGGTATAAACATCTTCAGGTTAGAAGTATAAACCTCTTCAGGTGCGAAGTATAAACCTCTTTAGGTATAACCTTCTCAATCTCCTCTTAAGATTGAGAAATCGCTAAAGGAACACAATAACAAATTTTAAATTAAGAGAGTACAATCAATGACAGGTATACTTCATAGTGTGAAGGATTTTACAATGGTTAATCACACAACCAAGTTTCTCTTAACAAATTGAATTTGACTCTATAAACTCATTGTCTTTTCTCTTTGAATCTTCTTATATTTTTCAATTATGTTCGTGCTCGTTCTATCTCATTGTTCTCTTCTTCTTCATCTAGGTGTTGGTATTTATATACATTGAAAGATATGATTGTTGACTTGGGCCTAGTTCGATCGGTGTTGCTCGGCTTTGCATGACCAAGCTCGGGCCAACTCTACTCAAGTTGGACCTAGGTCAGCTTGGCTCGACCCAAGTTGGGACTAACTCGACTCAACCTGGGTCGAGGCTTACTCAACTTGACCTATTTTGAATTGGGCTAAGCTTAATCTAGTTTGACGTTGCTAACTCGAGCTGACTCGACGGGACAAGGCTTAAGTAAACTCAATTCGACAAGCCTGAAATGACTCAACACGAATGGATATGGGTCGACTCAAGCTGATTTTGTTGAGGCCGACTTGACTTGATCAGGCTTAGACCCACTAGAATTGATCAGGCCCTCACTGGCTTGACTTGACCAAGCATGAGCTGACTTGACTTGACTTGATCAAGCTCAGATGGACTTGACTTTATCAGTCCCAATCGACTCGACTTGACCAGGCCCTAGCCGACTCGACTCAAATTGGTGTGAACCAACTCGACTAAACCAATCATTAGCTAACTTGACAAAACCAAACCTGGACTGACTTGACTGGACCATACCTGGATCGACTCAACTTGATTGGAACTGAAACAACTCGACTAGATTGGGCTTTGGTCGACTCAACTCGGCTGGGCCCAAGCTAACTCGACTAGATTGAGTCCAGGCCAACTCGACTTGATCAAGTCCGAGCCAATATAACTCGACCGAGTCTAAGCTAACTCGATTTGTCTTGGCACGGGCCATTGTACTTGACCAGACCTGTGACCCAACTGAACTAAGTCTCAATCGACTCGATTGAAAAGCCAATTCAACTCGACCAGTCACGAGATTAACCAAACTCGAGTTGACTCGATTGGGCCGAACTCAGATCGGCTCAATTAATGGTAATTTAAATAGTTTATCATAAAAAATAAAATTATTTAAATTTAAATTGCTTTATCCAAACGATATAATTAAAAGACAGAACAATTTAAAATAAGATAAATTCTGTATTCAAATATTTTAAAATTTGTGAAATTATTTGTCCAAAGATTAAGTTAAGATTGAGAAGATTCAATTCTTAAGAGCACGATATCTAAAAATGCAAGGTGACATAATCTTGTAAAATCATTCGGGTGATTATAAAACCATTATCTATATTATAGTAATCAATTAAGATAGTCAACACTTGGATTGGTGATAAAGGAAATGGTTAGTCACACGACTCGGCTACAAGGTGATATAATAATAGGTCAAAACAACATCTTAACAGTTAAATTATAAAAGACTAATAATACAAAACGCCAAAATCATGGAAATTATCAAGCTCCGGAATATCTGCGCCTGTGCATGTGAAATTTAGATGAAGTCCAAAGTAGGAGAAACAAACCATTAAAAGAATATGCTCACATATCAAAACGACAACTGAATAACAACAAAGTAACCAGTCCTTCTACTATACATATGTTGCAAAACACCGCCCAAACCGAACAACCACAATTTTTTTCCTTTTTGGTTGCTCATACAATGCAATGCTTATCCTTTCACAACTGTTTTGTCTCGCCCAAAAGTTTACTTAACACAACACATTGCTATCAATGATGCGCACTTAGCTAAAATTGAGTAAGGTTACATGAGGTTTTGTTGTTCATGCAACACATGCATGAGACACACCACTGTATATATTATTTATACCTTCACACTTTCCACAACAGTCCGAATCTGTACCAAGATGAATTTCTGGTTCCATTCTGCACATGGCAGCTTTTTCATTGTAGCTTTTTACTTTCATCCAAAATCAAGTCCTCATCTGAATTAATTAATAAAGATTTGGAGGAAAAAAAAATCTAGATCAATCGATAACTCTTTAAGCCATTTCTCACGTGATCATCAAATTGATGAATGTAGTATTTACTTGTGTGGCTAAGGATGATATAAGTGATTCATTATTTTATTTGGGAGGTTTTTGTTTTGGATTCAAATCACTCACTTTAGTAGTTTTATTATAATTATTGAACTAGAACTTAGAATAGTAATGATAACATATTTCTTTTAAGATGAGATTGGTAATATATATTTCTTTTTGTCAGATAATTAAATACTCTTTCATTACGAAGACCGTCTTAGTAAATTTGATATTATATTTAATTTAAAATCTTAGAAATTATATTTGTGTGTTTTGTTTATATTATTTATTTTGTTAATTTTAATTAGATATAATTAAGAGAGACCGGTGGGAATAGTCTAAGTGTGAGTTAAAAGTTCCACATTGGATAGAATAGACAGAGTTAAACACTATATAAGAATAAAGGCTCATAACACCATTGTCTTAAGGTTTTGGGGGTAAAAGTGGTGTCAAATGCCTTATATGTGTAAGACCAATGTCATATATATATATATATATATATATATATATATATATATATATATATATAAACACAATAT
>Ga0214544_1002775_pt1 | contig 36620 bp, 18 predicted proteins | sample CNSS3metaG_FD_160074 | JGI IMG/M metagenome (GOLD analysis project Ga0214544, IMG submission 160074) | Root nodule microbial communities from cowpea collected in UCLA plant growth center, Los Angeles, California, USA - CNSS3 | ecosystem: Host-associated > Plants > Roots > Nodule | place: USA...
ATAACTAGAATTTTATATATATATATATATATATATATATATATATATATATATATATATATATATATATATATATATATATATATATATATAATCAAACAAATAACATTTTTTAAAGATATAAGTAGAATATAAGTAAATAATGTAAAAATATTAGAAAACTAGCTAGAGGAACGTGTGACTACCAAAGAAGAATAACAAGATTTAACCAGACTTATTTTGGTGAAGTTCCTTAAAACATGAAACTAGATTGGAAAGATTTGAACAACAAGAATAATATCTCATAAAGTGATAGGTATAAGTGGTAAAAAGGCTCAAATAAAAAAAGAAAGAAAGAAGCATTTATCGACAATGGCATTTTAAATTTAGATTTTAAATTAATTCATTATAATTAATAATTGAAACTAGATTAGTAGGTTTTAATAATTTAGATTACAATATTTTTACATATTTTCATCATTCAAATAGTATAATGAAAAAAGGATTAAAAAGGCTCACCTAACCCATGGAATAGAACCCCCACTTTATTACCCGTGTAAAATTATTATACTACATTTTAATACATATTTCAAAAATATTATAGTAGTGTGAACTAAGTATAAGATCATATCTTTAAACCTACAAATATAGCTTAAACGTATACCCAAATTTTTAAAATATTATATGTGAGCTCCTTTTCTTTTGTTATTTCCACCGTGAGTGCCTAAGTGAGAAAACTAAAGTCAAATTCCTTCAAAACACCCTCCACTTTCACATTGTTTTCCATCTGCCCTCTCTCCCAATAGTTGCCCTTCTTGTTTTCCATTTGTATTCCTTCCTTTTTCTTGCAATCAGATTCTGGAGGTGAAGTCCCTGCAGAGTCCTCTATTGATCTCATTCTTCGCTTTCTTTCTCCGAGTAAGTCAACACTCTCGTTTTGATTTCTTTTCTTCTTTCAATTTGAAATTTCTGACTATGTTCTGAGACTAATCAGAGATTCATTCTCCCCTTGTGTCCTCGTGTTACAATTTTGTAGGTTGAATAAAGATTTTTGTGCCCTTAGTGTTTGAGGTTATTTCTCACCAAGCTTAATTTCAGTAGAGGTAAGGGAAGCTAAATTGTTTTCTTTAATTTTGTATAGGAACTACTTTCTCATGACCTTGATTTCATGTTAGAGTGTTGTGTTGATGCTTGAATTGTATGATAATGTTTGTGGATGAGGTTTTTGCTTGATTTTCTAGATTTCATGTGAGAGCAGGTTGAGAATATGATTTTTTGCCCGAGCAAGCGGCTCTCGCCTAAGCGAAAATACTAGAAACTCACCTTTGCCCTTTGCTCGAGTTGTCGCTCAAGCGAGAACTTGTCGCTTGAGCGAGAAAGTCTAGCCTAAGTGATAACTCGTAGAGTTTTTAATTGCTCTCTATTGTGAGCCTCGCTCAAGCGAGAGAGCATATGTTGCTTGGGCGAGACCTTTTGGCTTGAGCGAGAATTATTGCAGTCGAGTGCTTAGTTTCTGTTGAGTTATGGATGAATGAGTACTTTAAATTCTAAAGCATGAATTATGAGAATGAGTATGTATGAAATGGTATTTGATAACAGGTGTGAATTTAATGTGTGATTTCGAATATGAGAGATGTTGTTGATTTGAGAATTTTAAGGAGGAATTCTAAAGGGTTATGTTTTTAGTGTCTGTAAGGGCATAAGGACTCACTATTGGAGGTATCATGAAACTCTAATAATCATTCACGTTCAGATAGAGCATAATGGATTATGTCGTGAGGAGTAGCAAGAGGTCCTAGTCATTGGACTTGATCAGGTCCTAGACGTGAAAGGGACTTACCTTGTGAGTGATTGGGTGATAACCCCTTGAGGTCAGACTCTGCAGAGTTTGGAAATCACACACAAGTGCTAACCACCAAGAGGTCCGATGCCATATACATAGATCCGGATAATTGAGTCTAGTGTCAATTGTTTATTCGGTGTTGGTCTGATCTAGTGATTTTGCTAAAGCATGAAGTTGATAATATGTTCATGAATGAATTGTATGATTCTTTTAATCACTTTAGCTTACCCTTTTTGTTGTTCTCTGTGCTTGTGCTTGGTTACTTCTCTTGCAATGATCACTTAATTGTGTGAGCAGAGGAGGATGCAGGTGAGGATACTCCTCTCTTTGATAGCAGTGAGATGGCAGAGTAGGATCTGTTGGTGTTAGTGTTAGTTTATATGTTTTGTTTAGAGTTGAAAATCTTTTAATTCTATTTTATGGCAGTGTTGTAAATATAGTTATCATTAATATGGTTATTTTGGGATGGTTGTATTAATACTCTATATTGACATTTTTATACTATTTGTTTTGCATTATCATTATATGATGTTTTGTTTAGTAGTATAATAACTATTAAATGGGATGTTAGGTGTGATTTAAATTTATAACTATGTTTTAAACACATTCAAAAATGTTGACAAAGGTGTATTTTAATAAAACCTCATTGTATGACAACAATTTAAAAAATATTGTACAATATTCAATTATTTTTGCTTTAGAGAAAAAAGTATTATATGAAAGAGATAACATTAAAGAAGTATGATCTAAAAGTATTACAACATTTTAAAAAATATTGACTAAAACACTTATAAATATGTTGTTTAAACATAATACAAAAATGTCGATATTATAATGTTATGGGTAGCATTTATATAAAATTTGTTGCCTTAAAAAAAATGTGTTGTTTATATGCAATGCCTCCAACTGCAAACTTCACAATTGAAATTTCGTTATCAAATTGTTGCTAAAGCTTATGTCACTTATTTAATTTCAAACATTTTTTTTTAATTATTGTCTATGTCATCACTTTTGTGGTAATGATGAGTAAAATTCACAATGGATCCAAAATGAGTATATTAAAAGGAAATAAGTGGGTAGGATTTAAAAGATATATCTCCATTCTATGTCCCCTTCCCCGTACCTTCAATAATTTGTTGTCATGTGAATTAACGAATACTTCCATTTAATGATCATGTGCTATATTAACTTATGTGGAAAAAAAAATCATTACATCTGTAATTTTAATTTATATGTAATTTTAATTTATATGACTAATGGATCTCACTATTTTAATTACCTTCTTACTAGCGATAACATATGAATATTACCCCATTGTTATAACCATCTTTATTTATATGTTAAAATACCTTGGTGCTAATTTTCGTCAAGTTTTGTCAAATACATTTTAATTTTGTATTTGTGCTAAAAAAAGTCATATTTTTTGTCAATTTTATTTAATTTGGTCATTTTTTGCTAACACTGTTTAAATCATTAACGATCATTAACAGTGACGGTCACGTGTCACTCGTGATTTTGTTTTTAATTTTTTTATGGGTTAAATATGTTTTTGGTCCCTTAAGTTTTAGTGAAATTTGGAATTGGTCCCTTTATGAAACTTTTGATCAATTTAGTCCTTCATCTTTAGAAATGTATGGATTTAGTCCTTTTAACCAGATTTTGTAAGTTTATCCAACGTTTCAAGCGCATTTCATGATAGTATTTGAATTGTTTATATCGTTTGACCCATTTTCGCTTAAATGTTAACTCAAATATTATCATAAAACGTATTTGAAACTTCAAATAAACTTAACAAAATTTGATTAAAAGGACTAAATTCACGCATATCTAAACATGAAGGATTAAATTGGTCAAAAGTTTCGATAAGGAACTAATTCCAAATTTCACTAAAACTTAAGGGACCAAAAACATATTTAACATTTTTTTTAATTTTTTTAATGTACATGTGTCAACCCAACAACGTGCCATGTGTCAAAGTCAATGTTTTATATTCAATTTGGTTCCTATATTTATTATTTTTGTTCAATTTAGTCCATATTTTGTTTAAAATTAGCCAATTTTGTCCTTGTCGAAGATGTGACCAAATTTAATTTTTATATAAAAGTTATAATTATGTGAATTTTAATATTATATTAAAATATTTAATAAAAAATGTGAATTTAAATATAAAAATTAAATTTGGTTTCAATTTGGAGAAGGACAAAATTGGTTCATGTTAACATAAATTGGAACTAGATTGAACAAAACTAACGAATATAGGGACCAAATTGGATATAAAATATTGACTCTGATATGTGGCACGCCTTTGGGTTGACACGTGAACATTTAAAAAAAATATTAATAATAAAAAAAACCATGAAGTGACACATGACATACACTATTCATGATCGTAATGATTTAAATCATGTTAGCAAAAAATGACCAAATTGAATAAAATTAACGAAAATTGGGACATATTTGAGCATAAAAAACAAAATTAGGACTTATTTGATAAAACTTGATGAAAATTTGAACAAAAAGGTATTTTAACCTTATTTGTATATCTTTTCAAGAATTAAGTTATACAAATAAATTTATTTGAGAGAGAAATGTTAACAATTGAAGAATTGTTTACTTTGATTCTATATATTTAGATTTTTATTTAGACTTATGGAGGTAAAGTTCTTTTTAAACTGCATAATCTAATTTATTAAAACATTATAAGATGTAAGATGTGTTATTCACATTTTTTTTTTTAAAGATATGTATTGTTCACTTTTATTTGAATTAGTTATGTTGTTCAATGTATGTGTAATGTACTAAATGAAGAAATATAATATTCATGAATCCTAACAAGATGATTAAAAAGGCACCTTATGGGCATAAAGGCATCGAGAAAGTCAATAATAAGTTTATTACACCTCAATTCAATATGTAAAGTAAAAGGTAACATAACAAGTAAAATAGATTATTTTATTAAAGAGTCACTCAATGAAATATATTAAATGTCATTTAATGAAATATGATGGTTTTATCTATTCTCATAAAATAGATACAACTTGAATATATATTATCGATATTTCCTAATGATTAGCTTTCTAAATCATTTATTTTTTTTTATATATGAACACTTATAAACAAAAGGACATAAGAGAAATCTATCTACGATTCTCTTTGAAACCAATCTTTGCTAAATTGATATCACTCTTTCTTTGAGTATTTTATAAAATAATGTGAACTTTATTTTACATTTATTATCTAAGAGACTTTAGTATGTAAATAAAATTTTCAATTCGATTTAAATTGATTATAAAATCTATAGAATCTATTGGGTAGGGGTGGCAAAACGGGCCAGTTCAGTCCGTTTTGGTCCACCCCGTCTCGCCTCAGGACGGGCTAGCGGGCTGATTCGCCATTTTTTTATTATTAATTTTTTTTAACTTTTTAAAATGTTTGTTTATAAAATATATATATTTGTTTATATAATATAAAAATTTATTTATTTTTAATTTTTAAACATAAAAAATAAAAAAACGGGTTGACAGGCCAAGGTGGACTGATCTGCCTTTGGTTCACCAGTTGGACAAACTAGGCAGGTCTGGCCACAGCGAGTTGGCGGGTTGGAAATTCCACCAACCGGTTCGCCCTTTTCCTAGCGGTCGACTAGTCCAATAAACCTGACATGTTTTAATATCCTTACTATTGAAAAAAAAATACATAGGAATTTCCTCCAAGAAACAAATTAAAGAAGACTTCTATAAATTAAAAGTATTAATGAATAATGCTTGTAATTTAAAGTCTCAGGAGATTTTCCAAGAATAAAATTTAATCTTAATAGTTAAAAGGAATCGATTCAGAAAAACCTACCACATTTATTCCTCCTTCTATCTGTACTTTAAAACTTGCTTTACAAAAGATACACCATCTCTAATTTTTACTCCAAAACCTACAATCACTTTTATTAATACTAGCGTAACACAAGCGCTATCGCGCTTATGTGTATGCATTTTTTAAATATACGTGATATTATATTAGTAGGTGATGATATTATAATGTTATTAAGTTAATATATAAATTAAAATTATATTTATTAAAAATAAAATAAAATATATCAAAACAGATAAAAGAATAACCATTGATAAATAAAGAAGAAGAGAAGAAGCAAAGACATCCGATTTTATAAAAAGTTTGTAAAAGTAACGGTCAATTTTTAAAAATTTAATAAATTATTATATTTAAAGGGTAAAATCGGTATTTTGAAAAGTGGACACAAAAAGGAGAATCCCCTTTATATATTGTTATAGATTTCATTTTATATTTTAAGTACATAATTTAATTTAATATTTCATTATTGTTTAGAGTTATTGAAAGGAACAATTGAGGTTAAAAATTTTATTTCCTATAATAATATAAAAATAATTATTATTGTTTATTTCTAAAAGCATAATCTAAAGTATATAAAATATTTATTTATGTAAATTTTATTATTATTTAAAAAAATTATCATTCATAATATATTAAAAATAAAAATAAATTATAATTTATTTATTTATTTGTTAAAAATATTAAATACTTTACTTAATTGAATTAGACACATAAAACAATCTATACAATGATGTTATAATTATCAAAATTAATATATAGGAAATAAATTATACTATTTAAATGTTTAAAAAATATTTTGATAAAATACATTTTAAAAATATTTATACGTAATTAATTTATTTATATTAAATAATAAATATATTACCTAATTAAATTAGGTACTTAAAAAATTAATTATCTTAATTTGAAATATTATTTGTCAATTTAATTATATTATTTGATTTTAGTTTTTTATTATTTAAATACTAGTTATTGATTTTTGTAAAAAAGAAAAAATCATGTGACATCCCATTTATAAATTCTATTAAATAAAACATCACATATTATAATATAAAGTAGAGCACGCGATAGAAGTATATGAGAATCAACCTTCTACAGTTATCCAAAATATACCAAACCAGGAGTATTATAAGCACAAAACAATATCATAAACAAAACTTAAACATTAAATAGTTTTGCAAAAGGACTGCTCAACAGAGTAAAAAAATACAATTAAAATTGTTCTTCAAAAGGGAGCTCTAGTCTAAACAGCGACATCTCCCCATCAGAATGATCTCCAAGATTCTTCACATCTACTCACACCAAAATTTAATGATCTTTGCAAAAAGGAAAACCATACAAAAAACATATACAAGGAGAAAAGAGTAAGCTAATTGCAAAAAGAAAAAGAAATACACACACGTGTGCGCGTGTATGTGTGTATATATATATATATATATATATATATATATATATATATATATATATATATATATATATATAACACTCAAAAGAATTGCAAAACAATATACCAATTACACCAAGCTAAGCAAAATCAACTAACCCATCACACATGATGACACTCTAGACTCAATTATCCGGATCTAGACATTGATGTATGATTCTTGGTGGTTTTTGCACTTGTGGTGGCTTCTACTACCTACAGAGTCATTGTCAATGGGTTTCACCCTACCACACAAGGTTGTCCCTTTAACCGTCATAAGAACCCTGAGACTATTCTTAGAGACATAACCTCATACCCCTCTTAATACATGACTCATTCCACTCTACATGAGTCTTGAATGAGCATTAGAGTATCAGGATAAACCAGTACTGACTCCTTACATCAATGAACACAATACTAATTAAATCAAATATGATTTCCCTCATGGAATCTCCTATGTTCTCACACAAGGATTTAAAAACACATATTAGAAACCATACAACATATGTCTCTCTTGGACGAAATTGGGTGTTGACAAATATGAGATAAGAGATAAGAGATAAGAGATACAAAACAAGAGATAAGAGATAAGACATAAGAGATAAGATATAAGAGATCAGAGATAATAGATAAGGGATAAAAATTAAGAGATAAGAGATAAGAGATGAGATATAAGAGTTAAGATATAAAAGTTAAGAGATAAGAGATGAGATATAGGAGGTAAGAGATAAGATATACGAGATACGAGATATGAGATAAGAGATACGAGATAAAAGATAAGAGATAAGAATAAACAAAAATAGTTTTTTGGTTGTAAGGGACCCGACAAGGTTAAGTGATAAGTGATAAGAGATAAGAAATAAGTGACAAGTGATAAGCGATAAGTGATAAATGATAAGTGATAAGGGATAAGTGGTAAGGGATAAGTGGTAAGGGATAAGTGATAAGTGATAAGTGATAAGTGGTAAGTGGTAAGTGATAAGTGGTAAGTGATAAATGATAAGTGATAAGTGATAAGTGATAAGAGATAAGAGATACGTGATAAGTGATAAGTGGTGATAAGTGATAAGTGATAAGTGACAAGTGATAAGTGACAAGTGATAAGTGATAAGTGATAAGTGATAAGTGATAAGTGATAAGTGATATGTGATAAGTGATAAGTGATAAGTGATAAGTGATAAGTGATAAGTGATAAGTGATAAGTGACAAGTGATAATTGACAAATGATAATTGATAAGTTATAGGTGATAAGTGATAAGTAATAAATGATAAGTGATAAGTGATGAGTGATAAGTGATATGTGATAACTAACTAAAGGGAAGAGACAAGAGATAAACGATAAGAGATAACAAATAAGTGATAAGAGATAAAAGATATTATCGTAACCGGCATCGCGACGGGATGATAAATTAAAAATATAATTTGAAAAAACTTAGTTTGAAGTCGCCACCATAGTTTGTTTTAAAAAACTACGGAAAAACCAAAAAAATAAGACAATGTCTGCAAAAACTAAATTTTAGGTATGAGAGTTGGTTACGCGTGAGACATGTATTAGCACTCCGATATTGTCTGTCCTAACCTAAGACAATTTCCTTTACTTAAATTTGCAAAAGGATGTAATTTTTTCAAAATATTTGTTTTCCCAAAATATAATAATAAAAGAATGTACAAATGAAACTAAAATATTTTTATTTTGGGTAGTATCTCCATTTATAAGGGAGAATGAAGGTTACATGTAGTTCTTTATGAAAAATCTATTTGAAAAAATATTTGATTTTTTTTTTATAATTTTGAAAATATTGTTATGTTTTTTTAATATTTTTAATTATTTGAAAATCATATGACTTGAACCGTCAGAAAGATATAAAAAGTAAAAAAAAAATTATTTTTTAATTTTAGTTTATATATATATATATATATAATAAATTTTAAAATGGGGTCGCACGAAATTCTAACCACAATAAAAGCAATAAGATAAACTTTTTTTTTTATTTCTAGAGTAAAATATCTGTGAATAATAAAAAATAATGTTCTTAACCCGTAATACAAATGTCATGTGTAAAAAAATTGCTCGTAAAATATTAAAACAAAATATAATAAAAATTAAAAATTCACAAATATTTTAGTTACTGTACATGAAAATAGTGATTTAAGAATGCGAAATTGTTGAATTTAAAATTCACCATTTTTTAATAATATTAATAATAATTTATATTTATACTTTATATTGTTTTTCTCTGTGACCGTTATTTAGTGACATATTTTATTATCTATTTTATCTATAGTATTATATAAAGAATGTGTACATTATTTTAAATTTACTCTTTAAAATATATATATATATATATATATATATATATATATATATATATATATTTATATAACCGTTTTTTATTTAATTGTTTTCTAACTTTAACCATTTTTAAATTAAATAACTAAAAATTGTTTACAAAATAAATAAAAATTATTATAATCAAATTTTAAATTTATTTAAATTTATTTTTATAATTATAATTTTACTATTTTTTTGTTATTATAAAACATAAATACAAATGTGTATAAACTTATGTGTTTTAACTAATTTTTATTGATATACATTATTTTTTTTATCCTTTAAATTTTGTATTATTTTTTGTAATAATTTTTAAAAATTAATAATTTTTTTATTTTAATAATAATTAGAATAATTATTTTTATTTTTTTATTATCGTAAGATATATGCACGGACAGGTGTTTATATTAGTAATAAAAATGATAATTATTTGTGTTTATTTTCATTTTTCAATTACTAATAATTATTATATTCTTTTAATGTTTATATGTTTTTTAACTAATAACATACATTTATAAGAATAGTGTTTACTATTGTTTAATTTTTAATTTTTTGATATGGAATATCGGTTTTGTGTATATAGCTTTGTAGTTTAATTTGTTTATACTATAAATAGATATGGAAAATATGATTTTTTAAAAGTATTTAAATTCTTTAAATAAGGTGTTTTTATTGAATATTCTTTTAAGTAGAAAAGAAGGGTAAGCCGCCTTACTCTTTCCATGGGAGAGGCTGTTAGACAGAAGAGAAGAGTCCAAAGAAAGAACTCATTCAGTCACTTTTTTAATATATTTTCATTTCCATTAATATATTCTAATTCAATTAAATATTAAAATTGATTCATTATAAACTAAACTCAGAAAAACTCTAAGGAGGAGCAACACAATAACAGCGTAGAGAAGGCAAAAAACCCCAAAAACACACTGTCGAAAGGTCGTTACTTTCTGCTTCACTGCGAAGATGAACGGAGGCCCATCTGGTTTCAGTGCGTCAATTCTCTTCCCCAAGCCGAATAATCATCTGGGGTGTTCATTTCCACACCCCCTTTATGTTTTTGTGTTAAAGTTTTGCCCTTTTTGATTTGTGTTCATTTTGTTCAAATGCTCTGTTATGTGTTTGTGTGTTCACAGCAAATGCTCCTGTCACAAGGCTTTTCATCGTGGCTTCGGCTATTTTCACAATCTTCTTTGGGATCCAAGGCCGTTTCGGCACTCTGGGGTTGTCTTATCAGGTGCTCCTCTGTATTTTATTTTTAATTTCTCGTTTTTTTTTTCTTTAACTTTTATGTAACAAGGTGATTAGGTACAAGGTGTTGTTTTAACAATGTGTAACTGGTTTTTTGTGTGATGTTCGTGTGTTTTTGGACTTAAGGGTGAATTGGGTCGGTCATCTAGTTTTGAAATTTTAATTTTGATCCAAAATTAATTTGAAGGTCGTTTTTGGGGAATGATTTGGATTTGTTTAGAATTTCCTGGCATAACATGTTAACTTGTGATGATAAAGGTACATAGGATTGATCCACGGGGTAAAATCGCCATTTAAAATTGAGCTTCGGATTCATTTCATTATTTCTCTTTGAATTGTAGTTATGGAAATGGTACGAGTAAGCAAATCTGGTGGTATAGAATATATGCTACATGTTCGACATTTGCTTTCTCGAGTGTTTAAACACTTGAAGCACTGGAATTGTGGTATCTCTCACACGGAGCTGAACTTATTGTGCATTAACTATATTGTCTTAACCTGTTCTTTTCTCATTCTGGCAGGATATTTTTGGAAAACTTCGCCTTTGGAAGTTGATCATGTCCATATTTTCCTTCTCATCAACGCCAGAGTTGATGTTTGGACTGTATCTGCTATATTATTTCAGGGTCTTTGAAAGACAAATAGGCTCCAATAAATACTCAGTAAGTAATTGATCTTTTCTAAGTTATATTCAGGAGCTTATGTTCCATATCTATATATATTTTTTGGAACCAAGTTCTAGCTCATAAAATACAAGGTACATGATTTGTTAGATTGATTTGTAAGATTGTCCCCTGATAAAAAATAACCACTTATTGGTCATCAACATGTGCCTTGATGTGTCAATGCTACCATATCTATCCCTATCATTGGTTCTCCATCTGCATGACAACAACCTTACAAATGTGCATGTGCACATAGTTGAGGGAGTGGGATGTTTTGCTTTATACATTTTTTGTGGTTTGAAATATCTGTGTTCGCCCTTATGCAGGTCTTTATCGTGTTCTCAATATTAACTTCACTACTCCTTGAGGTCTTTGCTGTAGCACTTTTAAAAGGTATTATTCTTGATATTGGTCTTTATATCGCTTTCTTTCAATCTTTAACTTCGATTAATCTTCGTATTTGATTTTTTTCTTATGATACATTTTGCTTAATGTTCAGTTCTACATTTCATGTCTGTTCACTTGCTGAATTTTTCTTCTTGACTGTTTCTTGTCTTATCTTTTGACCCTTTTTTGACATTTGGTGACCATTTTCTAATATCAATCTATTAAGGAACATATGGCAGTTTATATAGTTGACTGTTTGTCAGGAACTTCCCATCATATGAGATGTTAATGACAATAATCATAAGCTACAAATTTTCAGATTCAAGAGATCAAGTTATTTTTGCAGAAAAAACTTATCTTAACAAATTTAGGTTATTATCACAAACACAACTTATTTTACTAACGACACTTTTTTCTCACTAAACAGCTGAAATTCCAGACGTGCTCATCATGTGATTATTTTCCTTCAAAATGTCTATTATCAACTAATCAACTATTAATAACTTTCTGTTCTAACAAACAGGTTTGAAGTTTACTGTAAAAATTGTTTGCTAATCATCCTATTGTTGCCCACTAATTTCCATTAAAAACTAGTTCCTAGTTCAAAAGTGCTCTTGGCATTACATGTAACAAACTAGGTTCTGAGATAGTTTTTCCTACTGATCATTTTAACTAAGTAGGGAATAAAAGAGAAACAATGCCCAGAGTAATAAATTTATGCTGATATTTGATGTAAAGGTTGTATTGCTAAACACAATGCACTAACCTAGGCGTATACTAGTGTTAAACTTCTAGTCATAATTAATAAGAAACAATTCGTGCAATATAATGAAAGGTGGAAACAAGTCCCAAGAGATCATCTAAAGTGGTTTACCTCCTCTAAGTGAGGAGCCATGTAAATTTAGAAAGTAAGAAATATCCACCTTAGTTCAAACTAAAGCATTTCATTAGCATAATCCATTTAAATCAATGATAGATAAGCCTTAGCTTTCTTACATTACACATCTTATGGTAGAGGAGCCAAATTCATCTTATTAGAAAATGGAATTTAACTCTAACTCAATCTCATAAAACCGGCTTTTAAGGTAATGATTGCACCTATTTATATATTATAATATGACCTTGTTTCTGGTTGATATGAGATCACCAATACACCTGCTAATGCTAAGAATTGGATTTCTCTAGTGTGGAACTAAATATTGTATGGGTAGTTTGATGGAAGATGACATGATAGAACCATTGAACCTCACTAGGATAGACTCTAATATCATATTAGAAAGTGGATTTTAAGCTTAACTCAGCATCACAAAATTAGTTTTTAAGGTGGGCTTTGCATCTAGTAATATATTACTATTTGATTTTATCTCTAGCCAACGTGGATTTTTTGACACATCTAAAATACACTAAATATTTTATAATACAACATTGATCATGAGGTATTTTCTAGGTATTCTAAAAGATCCTTGGCAGGGACAACACACCCACCCTGTTTGATTAATGGTCTGGAACTTCTTTTAAGCTTCAATTCTGTTTTGAATTGAGTTCCAACACATTGTGTTGTGGGTTCATTCTTTATTCATTCTTCAAGCTCAAAGAGCGTTCACATGATGGGGTGTTTTAGAAATGAAACAATTGTAAGTCATATTGTTGAAGATCCCTCATTGACTGTTGATATGGCAAAATCATAATGTATAAGTAAGTTGTAAACTTCACCTTACAAGCTTGTGGTTGAGTTTGGCATAAACTCATTTACTAAGGTGGTATCAAAGCCATTTAGAGCCTATGCTAGAGAAGTTCTTTTGGGGCTATTATGCCATTGTTGTCGGGCTCCTTTAGACCATCCACAAATATCATTCCCACGATCAAGATGTTCATTCCTCTATGTGAGGGGGTGTGTTGAAGATCCCACTTTAACTTGTGATATGTTAAAATTATAATAGATAAGGTGAAATATATGTTCATAATATATGGCAAAATCATAATACATAAATGGATGAAAACTTCACCTTACAAGCTAGTTTTTGTGAAGTTGAGTTAGGTATAAACCCATATACTAAGACTCATAACCAACATTCCCCTTTGTTTTTCATCCTAACAAATAACTGGCTCCAATATCAGAAGTATTGTGAGAAATCATCATTATTTGAGAAGTCATCCTTTGGAAGGCCTGAAAGGGTTTTTCTTTAGGTATATTTCATCTGCCCAAGCATGAAATTTTGATTCCTAAAACTCTACTTCAAATCTTCATATTGTGAGCTGGGTTTTGAATTGAAATCAACGCATGACCCATGATTATGATATCTTCCATCAAGAAGGTTGAAAACCGTGAAACATATTACTCGTTTATTGTAGACAGTTTGGTCTGCAGCAGCATACCTAAGTTGCAGTATAAACGAGTTATACTAAGCTGATCACATAAATCCCAAGCCTTGCTTGCAAAAAAAAAAAAAATGATGCATAGTATTGACTCTTCTGTTTAGAGGAGTTAAATTTAAAGCTTTAGTTACTTGTTTAATAATGCAAAGCTTGAGCTGAACTTATTTAACTCTATTAATTTAGTATTTGATTAACAATTGTGGTAAAAGATGAAACAGTGATTTAAATCAAATGGGCTAAAAAATCTCTAAACATGGGAGTTTGGAAATAATTGATTTAGATAAAATATATTTTGCTAAGTACACAGTTTTCTTATCTAAAATTTATACCTCCTCAGTTATTTTATACAAGAAACAACAAATGAGAGCAATTTTTTGGTTCTAATTATTTGAAAAATTATCTCACTTAGAAATGTTTGAATTGCTAATTGTCTTTCACACTGTTAGTTTATTGTGAAATCAAGTGATGAGATATTGGCTCATTGAGAGAAAACGGATGTATTCATTGGGTATTGACAATATAAGTCAATATAATGCATACTAGGTTGAAGAAATTATCCCTTAAATTATGAGTAGTGTCATTGAATATTAACACAGTTTATAATTCATTTAATTCTATGGACTCTTGTAGAATGAAAATAAAATTTATAACATTGTTAATTAAAATTAATTTATGATTGGAGGTGGTATCCTTTTATCATTATATGAACACATACAGTCACGAGTGACTCATGAGTTTCTGGTGTTGAACTTAAAGTTTGAGCTTGGCCGAACTATCTATTTGAGTCTGTAGTCAAGCTTGAGCTTGTTAGCTTTGTAAACATAAACATGCCTGATCAATATTCAACAAGCGGAACTCAAATAGTTCACAAATAGTTTTTCTCAGCTGTAATCCTCTTTTGGGAATGTTGAATGATATTGAATGTTCTGCCTTCTTTTTTATAGTGTCAAATGAAGCATACATATTATGTAAGAATTTGATACATTTATGTCCAACTCTTTGCAGATCCTACAGCAAATCTAGTCACTCCTGGACCATATGGCCTTATATTTGCTTCATTTGTACCCTTTTTCTTTGACATTCCGGTTTCAACACGGTTTCGTGTGTTTAGCTTCTTCTTCTCAGACAAGTCATTCATATATCTAGCTGGTATTCAGGTATTGATCAACTTAATTATGGGTGCTTATTTTATAACTTGCATTTCTAGAATCATTCAATGTCTAAAAATTAATTTAAACTATTGTAGCTTCTTTTGTCATCATGGAAAAGGTCCATCTTACCAGGAATGTGTGGCATCCTTGCTGGTTCCTTGTACCGTTTGAATGTCTTTTACATCCGCAAAGCAAAGGTAAGTTAAAGTCTGAAATTTGAGTTTTTTCTTTTCTAATTTTATTTTAGTTCAATTCAATTATGTGTTATGGCATTCAGATGCCCTGTAATATCATCACCTTTTATGTATATAAAATTTTATATATACTGTGTCAGGTTTCATTGATATTGATAAATTGTGTTAGTATATGTTAATATGATTAACTAATACAATCATATTAACATATACTAACAAATTGAAATCAATCTTAATCAAATTAATCACATTTACTAGGTTGAATATTTCGTCTGTCTCACTGATAAGGAAAGTTCCATCATTCACATAATGTTTTGTCATTTGATGATGTATCTTTAGATTAATAGAAGTCACAATTTTTGAGGAAAAGTTCATAACCTATGTGATCCGTCAAGGTTATTTTAAATTTTAAAAAGTTGGTGAGCAAGTTCAACATATCAATTATAATTAAATTATCAGATTGTGTCCCTGTATTTATACACAACATACTTTTGGCTGTTTATGTTTATAAAGTTTGAAATGCAATATCGACATTTTAAATACAATTGGTGCTTAATTTTATGTAAACACCTTCTATATTGAGTCACACGCACATATACAAGTATCGATATGCATTCATACATATAATTACATAAATGTATTTTAAAATTTTCAAAATTCAGCACAAAAAAGTCAACATATTCATTACTCATGATTCCATAGTCAAATTGATTTAAATCACTTTTCAGGTTATGCATGTTTTGAACATTGCTTCTTAGAGGTAAAACCAAATGAAAAATCTTTCTAGTATTTGACTATTACTGTTGACACACAATTTGTATCGCTACCTAGTGATAGCCAGATTTTCAAGTGTACTCTAGCCACTGTTATCAATAGCACACTTTTGCAAAAGTGCGTGGCGGAATGGCCACTGGCTGCCATCTTTTCAATAGTGGCGTGTTTTTCATTTGCATGTGATGTCATTTTCACAACCCAAAATATGGCATTTTGCATTTGCATGTGCTATTCACCACTATCCAAGATTGATTACTATGATTCTACCAAGTGAGTCTATTCATCTAGGTTTGTGTGAAGTCTATTTCATCGAGCATGAGGATAAACGATTAAATTCCTCATTTATCAGTGGCAGTAGTTGACTCTATTAAAATTCACTGACAGCTTTAGGATATGCATCACGCAACTTAACAAATCCATCTTCAATCTTCGTGGGTATTTTTCAGATTTTGCCTGCCCTTTTATCTTTAAACCAAATGCTAGATATTGATATTTTGTTCTGATTTGAGGTGGATGCTGATGATAAATTAAGACTTTGTTTCACTATCAGTATGACTCCACAATGTGTTTCCTTCATTCAGTGCATTGCGTAGGTATTAGATATCTATCTGTTCTCTTCATCGAAGTCTGCTATGTGAAGTATATTCATGTTTCTCTTGTTACTGTCCATTACATTGACATCTATTATTATGAAGTGCAACTGCCGTAAAAAACTATTTTTTGAGTTTAGACTATCTTGTTATTTCACTGTCTCCACTTTTACTCTTCCCCCATAATCTAAATGTGTAAATTTCAAACAGTATGCAGTATATTATTAAAACCATAAGTGCATATTGATAAATTGTTATTTGTCTTGTTTATGTAATCTTACACTACAGTTCCCAGAGTTTATCTCGTCATTCTTCTCACGAATTACATTGCCATCTATGGGAAGTACACATGCAACATCATCATCAACAAGGCATAGTGTTGGGAATTTACCTTCCCATCCAGCTCGCCAAATGGAGGCAAGTTTTGCTTTGTGCCTAATTCTTTTATCGTTACAATCTATTTACTGTGATTCATCAACATCTCAATATGCAAGGCTCATGAGTTGGTGAACTTTGCTTGATACTCAACTTAGCTTGGGGCATTTCCAACCCTAGAGCTAGTTAGTAGTGTGTAATAAACCCAGAATGCTGTGGCTAAACTTTTTCTGATAAAATCAAGTTTGTTTCAAGCTATGATTTGGCTTAAGAAGTGTGTGATAAAATTTGATGATGTGATTTATGGCCTTGCAATATTTAATGTGTCAACAACATTCCTAGAAGGAACATTTAGGATTCTATACTCTCTTGACAATGAGTATGATCTTTGTACTGCAGAGAAACTACCCTCCTCCAATGCAATCTGTAGAACCATCGGAGGACTCGATCACTACACTTGTCTCGATGGGCTTTGACAGAAATTCTGCGAGACAAGCTCTAGTGCAGGCCAGAAATGATGTGAATGTGGCCACCAACATTCTATTGGAGGCACAGTCCCACTAATTGCATTAATGTTGCAAGTAAATGAGAGCCACATTGTTCAGAGTTGATTGATGATAGATGAAATCCTAATCATGAAGGATTGGAAATTCGCTAATGATGTGAGGATGTTTGTGAACTTCAGGCATTCGTATATATTCATATATATTATCATCATCATCCTCAAGGACTCCTCCTTTCTCAGGATCATTTTTCCCACCTTAACTTGAATCTTGACATTTTGATAGACAAATGAGTTAGGATCTGTACAAATTACTTCAATATATTCAAAGTATGCACATTTATGAATTGTGAATCAGATATTTGTTTGTAGTTTCAGGTTCTATGTGCTGTTTGTTCAAAGCACATAAATGCATACCAGTTCCACTCTGTTGAGGTTTGCTATAATATTCTACAATGAAATTACTTGCCCCTCCACTCCCACACTAAATAAATCAGAAAAAGAAAATCGTAATATTGCAAGTTGTTGAGGATGATTTCGTATCCGAATGGTGAAAAAAATTTAAGCTTTTCTTGAGGAAAGTAATTGTGATTAGTTATCCTTTACTGGTTTTCTCTTCGGTATATAATTAAATCGAGAATTGCCAGCAACATTATTTTTCTCCTGGTTTAAAATTTATTGAAAATTATATATTTTGGGAAACATCACTTCATATTTAAGTTTTTCAATAAATTTTTATCATGGATTATATTTGAAAGAATGTGTTCTTGTAATGCATTATTAAGGCTTGTTGATTGTCAGTCATTGTATGTGTTACTTTTGTTATGTGAATAAAGGTTTACAAACAATTATGAGATTAGATTCTTGTTTCTTAGGGCAGCAACATGGTTGTTTTATTTGCAAATTACTGAAATTAGTTGTGATATTCATCCATCATAAAACAGAGCTCTCCTTTTTATCCTTAAATTATTAAGTGCTGATCATTTTAATTATTAACTTCATAATATTATTGTTTTAAAGGGAGGTACAATCTCCAGAACAAAAATATAAGTTTTCCCCCCTTTGTATAAGAAACCGCTGGTTGCTTCAATCAAAGCTGAAAAGAGCTGAAATTGGATTATACTTATTTCTTGGGGAATAATGAAAAACATTCAAATTACTCTATTTTTCAAAGATTTGACAGCTCAACATATCAATATTGAAATCTAAATTATGCTCATCTTATATTAACAAAAAAAAAAAAACATTCACATTAAAATAAAAAGTTGTTTGAATGCAAATGAAAATCCTGATACAAGAACATATTTCACGTTATTTCTAAATTCTGGAAAAGTCATTAGATGTAAAAATATTGACAATTTTTTAAGAATAAAATTCTTTAAAGGCTTAGACATTTAATAAATTTGAAATAAAACTAAAATAAACTTTATATAGATCTTTAATTGATTAACAAAATTTTGTTTTTAAATAGTTATAGATATAAAATTTTAATTATTTTTTAAATATCAATTCTTTTTAAAACTGACTTTTTGTTAAACATTACACTATTTAATTGAAAATTTGAAACAAATAATATCAAAATAATTGAGATATGCATTGAGGAGATGCTTTATTAAAATAAATCATGTCATATTTAATTAAGTAGAGGATATAATTTTATTAAATACGGTAAGTAAACATGAAAAAAGATAAGGCATAAGCTCAAAATGTTATGCCCAAGTGATGTTTGGAAAAAAAAGGCTATAGGTTAAGATCATGTTTATTAATATTGTATTCAAGCTTAGAAACTAGCCATTAAAAATACTTGTAAAACACTCTTTTAAACCGAAAATGTTCAATAAGGAACTCGACAAAATTTGTGAAGCATAATAACAGCGTTCAGAAGCACACTAGAATTTTAAGAAATAAAAGAAAGTCAAGGAACATATATACAAATCAGAAACACTTCCTACGAAATTTTACTTCTTATATATTAAGATGAGAGTGCAAAATTAAATCATGCTGGCTTTCAAGAATGAGCTTGAAATTTGACTCCAGCCTTGCATTAATTGCCCCAATAATATGAACTCCAATATCTGAGTGACCAAAAACTTCATAGCATATGCAAAGAAGCAGGTCCAAACACAACGACTCATTGTTGACTCAGTCATCACTAGTTGACAAGAAAAACTTCATCAGTGCTCAATAAAAAGCATTAAGATCGTATTTGAAATACAAGCAGCAACCCTAGATTCAATGTTCCGAAACAGTCACATATGGTAGCACTTGAACAAACGCAGTTTGGAAGTGGACATATGTTCGGATCATAAACGTGGGAAAGAAACTTATTACACAACTTAAGCAATTAATGCCACCAAAGGAAATCAATTGACTGTAACAACAGTTGGATTGTCAATCCAAGTGATATAATCAAGTGACATGTCAGGTAAAACACTCAAATAATACTTTCCTTTCATCTTTATTTCACTTAGCAACTTAATTCTTGTATGAGAGCAGGTATTCATTTTATTACTACCACTGGCTACTCAAACTAAAACAAAAATACACCTACTACATTGTGTGTAAAGAACCTAAGCAGAAAAATGGCTTAAAGTTGGGGATGAAATATACAATATTGATGGATCAAGGATTCATAGATGATACTGAGTTTTCTATGAATCCAACAACTGCTTATGAAAAATATGGTTTGAGAAAACAAACAGTCGTCTAATGCTTGCATTTTAAAAGAGTATAATTAAGATTTTTCCAAGGATTCAGCAACAGTTTACCGCTAACCTTTCAATGCAACAGCATTCGATGATAAACAGAATAATTCGATGATGAAGATCACTGAAGATGGAAACTCCCAGACCTATTAAAGTTAAACATGTATTGCATTTAACATCATAGACATTAGAAGCCAGAGGAAGCGGTCAACAATAAAACTAAAAGGACCAACTTAGATTTCCTCATTGCATATATTACCATCATGGCAACAAGAAAAATCTTGAAGTAACTTGAAATCATTAGTATGAGCAAAAGGTCAATGCCCCTGCATACATGGATAATTTAAGCTGAAGTGATCATGATGGTCCAGAAACACCAAACTGACATGATAGAATTATAGAAATTTAACAGAAAAAAAAAAAAAAAACTAAAGCTTCCATAACAATACAACGAGAAGAAAAAGTGTCCCAAAATCTATCATGCATTATCTTTTCTCATCCCATTCATTACAAGGTTTAAAAGTTGCAACTTGATTGCTTATCATTAGGTCTATCAACTTATGGCGGCCATCTAGGGCATTAGTATAGAATGCTAGTCCATTACAAGTCAGTCACAGCAATAAAGCCACAGCTGTCCTAAGGCTAATTCAGCTGTAACCTACATAGCACAAATTCTGACATGAACACTGGACACAGACACCTCTCAACACATGTAGTCTCCAAAATGTAGGATACCCGGACATAGATTTATATATTAAATCATTATGAATTATTTAACTTAATAACCAACATTTTCATATTCAAAATCATCTATAAATTAGGTTAGTCAAATATAATAATCTACAAATATTGTCACTTAATACAAAAATAAATTTAATCCATCTATCTAATATCCAAAAAGTTAAAAGTAGTGATCATATAATATTTGTTTTTTATTTCTATAATCATAGTAAAAACTTATGCAATAAGTTTATAAGTTTATGACTTTTAGAAAGTCATTGTATTTGTTCTTATTAACATTGTATTTCAACCATGTCTAAATTTTGTAAGCATAAGCAACAAAAATATATCTTCCAAACTGGACACTTCACATGTGTCGTAGGAGTGTCATACGCGTGTTGGTGTCTAGTACTTGTCGGACACGGACACACCATTTGTGAGGCATGTCTGAGCTTCCTACCATTTTCAGTCACTACATAAGCTAAATTTGTACTCTTGCAAGTTAAAGCAATGAGTTTCTTCTTTTTACCAAATTACTTAACTTTTCTAAATCTCTCTCTCAAACTTTAACAATATATCATGTAAAAATATTTCTAAACTCATACTCATTTTTGTAACAATAGAAATAAGGAACTCATTTTATATAATCTAAGAATGTTGAAATAAGGAATTGATGGCATATAATAAAAAAAATTCTAGATTATATATGTATTATTAGGAACATTTTTATTTATTCCCATATCATATCTTTGTTATTAAAGAATGTAAAATCTCCCCAATTTATTATATTAATTCCTTTTTTTCTCAATATAAATAAAGCACCTGTGTTGTATCAGAAACACACTATTTCATCTCAATGTTTTTTTCTTCTCTAGACTTCTGAATACAATATTGGAATCTATCATAACGAGTTTTGTTGAGTATAGTGTATTACTAGCTATTAGATAACTATTGGATCACTCACAAATATCTAGTTTCACACTTAAGATATTCATTCTTCAATGTGACGTTTGTTGAAAATCTCAGATCATCTAGAGATATGACTAAATTATAATACATAGGTGGATGCAAACTTAGGGCCGACTCGCATGGTATGTGTTGAAAGTGTCCCATATCGACTAGAGATAAGGCCACTTCACAATATATAAGTGGGGTGTAATTCTCATCTCACAAGCCGGTTTTGTGGGGTTCAGTTAGACTTAAATTCCACTTCTAACATGGTATCAGAGCCAAATTAGAACCTATCCTAGCGAACTTTCTTGGATATTTTGTTCCACTAACGGACCACCCACCCCACTTCTAACATAATGTGATTCAAGTCAGGTCAGGCTTCAAAAACAAGCCAAAATAAGTATAGCCAATTTGGCCCAATGCCCATATGGGCCAAGGCCGGGATGGCCCACAGGCTAATACACTGTCCAATTTATTCTTCTATTTTAAGTTCTTAATTCTTATGAACCCATATGAAAGAAATAAATCCTTAGGGAGCTATAATGGGCGAGTTAATAACTTGAAACTAGAATTGGTTGTGTTATATTTGGGGAGTTAAAATCTTGAAGAAACATCTTAACTATATGAATCTTTACATGTTTTAATTACACATGTTATGGACGTTGGAGATATTAACAAAATTGTTTTAAGCAATATTTAGACTAAGAGGCATGTTGCATCTATTAAACTTCAGATTTTTGGCCAACGATATATCATGATTTTAGTTATGGACAAATAGTAATCTTTTTAATTGTCAATTAGGCCAAAAATGAGATGTTAGTGTGTCGGCCTAATATAGGCCAAGGTAGGAAAAACATTATGGCCCATTTTAAATATAAGTCAGGCTGGGTGGTCAATTTTTTTTAACTCGGGTGTAAGCCTAGGTCAGGTTGGGACAGATAGCCTATTTTGGTAATGCAAACCTCAACTTACAAGTCAATATTGTAATGTTCAGTGAAGCTTAAAGTCCACCTTCTAATAGTCAAAATAGGCAAGACCCTAGAAGCAATTATCCTTATCATATATAAAAACACACAAAATGTCTTTAATTTATAATTGTGATAGACTCGGGGACAGTTTTGTTACTAAATCTTTCTTTCAATTGCTAAAATAACAAACATATTTTTACTTTTTCCTGTATTACTAATTGTCCTTTCTTCATCACAAGGTATGGCAAATAAATAAAAAATATATACCTGGAGATGGTGATTGATACATGAAAAAATATCTTAATCATAAAGAAGAAAGTTAAAAGAAACATAAAGTTCCCAAATAAAACATCCACCAGCACCTGACAATTGAAAGCCACAAAACATTCATCATAATTGATATAAAAATCCAGACTAAGTAATTTGAGAAAAAGGGTGATTTTAATATAGATGTCTGAACCTTCGAGCATATTGATAATAATGAAGAGAAGCTCATTGATGAACCCGTTTTTCCCTTGCCACTTTCCAAGATCAAACATCTGTCTTCAACAAACAATGAAGTCCTCCTATGTGATACACGGTTTCGTAAAAGAAAACCAAAAGCTAGAATATATGATTTTATACTGCCTAAGCATTAAAAAGAATGATGTCTGCAAAAGAATGCATACGAGCTTCAAAGAGAAGAAAAACGACAGCCAATTTCCAGAGTAGTCCCTGCAAAGTCATGGAAAGTATCAGCTTGTTAGTGTTGTAAGGTAAAAATTAACAGAGTATGGAGTACAAGTAAAAGAATAATGATGAATTGGATCTCAATATTCTGAGCATTACACATGCCACACGTTAAAATGAATTTTATCAGTGTTTATTCTGTGAACGTTCATTCAGAAAATGCACTCTTACATAGAACCATGCATATTATTCAAGTTCTACCTGATTATAAAACCAAAAGAAATATCTTGTCTGCATTAATCAGGCAAAAATGCAAGTAGCAACTGAAGCATATTAATTTATTTATTTGACTATCCAAAATCTAATGATGAGATATTCTTAATATAAAGATTAGGCTTCTCCAAAAGTAACAATGTAAATACTGTTGGAGATTCCAAATATAGTTCAAAACTAAAATGCTTCACGTTTGTTATTATCAGACAATAAAATTACGACTGCATAATAAAGCAATACTAATGTCAGCAGCAATGCTAACCGGAATAATTTGATTGCCAATATGTAAAAAAATAATAATCACAATTGCACTATTCAGAACAGCAAAAATAAATTTAGTGCTCATTAATAAACATAAAAAAACAAGACTCATGCAATAACAGCAGGAGGGATAATGGAGGAGCTCAACCATACCTGAAACTTCATTGTTTTTTGATTGATGACATTGTGGAGGAGATGTCTATAGGCCTTGGGCTTGTGAAGTATCAAATCTATTACCAAAATCTACAAAGGGGAAGGGGAAACAGAGTCATCTCAAGAAAAAAACTACGGGTCCGCTTGGCAAGAGGGAAAGAAATAGGGCAGATGCAAATAGAAGTGGATGAAAATAAGTGAGAATAAAGTGGATTTTATGGGTGTTTTGTTTGAGAGAAATAGGAAAGACACAAATAAAAAAAAAAAAAAGTTTGTAAATCATTTTCAGAGAAAGACAATCCATTGCCACCTTCATAAACAACGAGAAAGAAAATAGATTATAGGCAGCTGAAAATGAACCGATTTTATAGTGTGACAATCTATTGTAGACATATGAAAATCGTTCCACGACAATCAATTGAGTTTGCTTTGAAACTGTTACTGTTGAATTTTCAAATAGTTGAGCAAAGAAATAAAAAGGTATTATTCTCCTTATTTCTACGCTGCCAAATGATTGCAGATTTAAAATCTCCACTCTTTTTCTCTGTCCTCCCTTCTCTCGTCCCACCATTTCCACCATACCAGACAGACTGTTAAGACGTTTTAACTCATAAATCAGTGGCAAAGGGAGTACTAGGCACCATGATTTCACATTCAATATATTCGTCTGCCACAGCCCTGCAATTCTTCTACGACACAAAAAGGGTCCGAAAATCAGTTCACGAATTGGGTAATTCAAGACACAATAGAATGAATAATCATGAATTTCATCTTATTCAGTAAAAAGAAAAAGACCTACGCATTTCATCAAGCGAATGTTGCCTGGAGAATACTGCACGTAAAGCGTTTTGACAGGGCACCCGCACTGAATGCATTTGTAATCCATTGGTGATGAATTTATAGTTTAGATTTTATCAAAACAGCACCTTCATGACAGTCAGCATCCGGAAACACACCGAAGTTCTACAAACAGAGACAAAGGAACCTCAGGTGCCAAACCCGATAAGAACATAAAGAAAGAAAATATATTAAAATTTAAAAGTTAGGGTGACGCATTTTCTTTCAAGGAAGGTTAATCAAGTTGCAAATGAACTCAGAACAGCAAAAGAAAAAAAATGCATGCGCAAGGTCAAAAACACCAACAAAATTGAAAAGCCAATATGATAATAAAAACATGAGGAATAGAAAAAAAAAAAAACAAAGAGAAATTGCAAGCAGATTTTATCATCTAGCATTGAAGGTGGAAGTCCTCTGCACTATCTACGGCAATGCAACCATTAAAAAGAAAATGGAGCAGAGTGCAAGATTTATCCTTCAATCAAAGAGACAACGAAGCTTACAAAATTACCTCAAATAAGCATAAATCAATTCAAACTGTGTCACAGATGGCGAAGTGGTGCAGTTCTGAACCCGCAAATTTGTTGGGTGCTAGCAATTCTAAAGTCTCTCTCCTCTGATTTTCAAAAATGGACTGGGCCTGTTTTGGGCTTTTAATAATTTTAATAGTTTCCTCATTGGTGTTTGTTAACTTTACTCCCCAAACTTGTAATTTCTTTTATCATGATAGAAACTTATTTATTTTGTAAACAATACACAACAAAGATGTAATTTTGTCAGGTAATAACTGGTGTGAGCGGTTGTGACATCGCATTACTTAAAAATACTTTTTTTTTTCTCTTATTGGAAAGTCACATAGCCTAATAATGCAATGAAAATACATTTTTGTTGTGCTTTGAAATGTCCAATGAGAGACAATAAATAGATACAAACACTTGTCATTTGAACAGATTCTACACACATTTTTATAATTTTTCTAAATTTAGGTTAATTAAACAGTTTTAATTATAAAATAATTAATTAAAAACTTAAAACTACAACTTTTACTAAACATAAAATATATTTTTTATTTTTTATTTAGTTTATTGTTATTTGTGTATTTTTTATTTAAATAAAATTAATAAATTGATATATAATTTAATTAACATGTATGTAAAAATAAAAATTGTCAAAAATGATGTAATAGATTATTTACAATTGATAAAACTCGGTAGATGGTCATGGATATTAAAATGGTTGATGGACTACACGAATCATCTTAAAATAGTTACTATTTATTTTCATTTAAAAATATCACATGCTTCTATGTAGGATGTCAACGGGGCGGATAGGGATAGTAGCTCCTCGTACCCTATCCACTGGTTAAATATTCATCTTGTACCCGTACTATATTCGTCGGGTATCCGTTATGCGGGTACTTACCAATTTTATTTTATATTCGCGGGTGTCCAAGGATACCCGCGAATATTTACAAAATTATTTACAAAACAAATATTTAATCATAAATTCAAATAAAATAAAATAAAATACATCACTGTCATAAATATAAATATATATATATATATAAGGGTATTTTGGTGAATTAAAGTTTAACAGATACGGGTATCCACGAGTACGGATATTATGATACTCGTACCTGTCCCGTTAACATGCGGGTATAAAAAATATTCGTACCCACGGATAGCAGGTATCCATTTTTAATATCCATTTCCTATCCGTTGCGAGTTTTATCCGCAAATACCTACGAGTACGAATTTTTTTGACATCCCTACTTCTATGTTTTGTTATTTGACTGATAACAATGAAAATATATCACTTCTAACTGGTCAAGGGGATTTAGGTCATTTTATTGAGCATGGTGCATGGGTTATTCTAAACTATCTAATATATATATATATATATATATATATATATATATATATATTCATACAAAAATTGTAACAACTCATTTTTTACATAAGTGGAAAACAAGCCTTGGTAGTAATATTTTTTGTTAAAGTCTAGGCATAAAACCACTTAAAGCTACTTTATCTTAATCAGTTTTAATTTACAATCAGTTCATAAAATATAAAATCAAGCATACGAATATTTACTTACAATAATATTAACTAGTGTTTTAGTATCATGTTAAGTGATGCCACGCAAATTTAAACACCCACAAGAACTAGATGTATACAAAAAATGTTAAGCCAAGGAGAAATCCTAATTTTTTTTAATATATTTTAAACCGTATCCTAAATCAAAATTTGACAAGATATCTTTGTACATCCAGCGCATCTTGCGGAGACATGATAAGATCTGATGTAATGTTTAACAATTAATTGTGATCTAAGCAGCAATCAAGTTCTTATCCAATTGCCTGGTGGATAATGATCAAAAGAGAAGGGGCCTGGAAATGATAGACTAGAAATAATATATCAGCATTCGGGTTTTCGCGTATGTATTTCAACTTGTAGCCAATTTCTTCACACCACAAGAAAAAATTTGCATATTTGAGAATAATGAAAAGAAAAGTACAATGGTAAAATCATTCGAAGATTGCTTATGGTAAAATCATTGGAGGAACAAATCCTAATATTGAAAAACCCAAATCATGCCTCTCCATCTGCTAAAACCCGTAATTTTTTAATATCTAATCGTAGCTCCAAACGCCATTCTGGAAGAAGCGCAAGAGTGTAACACTATAATCCTCCCCCTTTCATAACAGCATTGGTTTTACCTGGAAAACTTGAACAAGACTTCAATCTTCTTTCCATTACTTCATTGGCAGTGGACCGACTTGGAAAGCTTGAGGCAGAACACAAGTCCAAGAACAACGACAAAAATATAGGGTGCATCCCTTATTGAGGAATGAGGATATGCATAAAGTGGCGAAAGAAGGGTTACATGGGGCTTATGTCTATCCGACTTTTGTGGAGTTGAAATGCTGGGGTTATCCAGCTTCCGCAGCTGCACTGTAAGCCTGCCCAAGTGAAGTATCCCAAACGAGCATCACAATGAACACAGGACAGCTTTCCCTCCAGTGCACCTTCCTCAACTGAGTAACAAGAAATATCAGTAAAAAATTGTCAATTTTCTGCATATTTATGTGTATAATTTTCCAAGAGGCGCAAGAAAAAAGTGTTAACACACTTCAAAATATCAAAGACCATTCTTTATCTATTATACAAAAGTATGGGAACATTCTTCACAAAAAGTGTGGCATAGATTCCCATCTCGTTTGAAAAATAGACATTGTAGTATTGTAGTTGAATGTTTTCTTACCAGCTTTCATCCACCGTAGAGGCTCAATAAATATGGATGAACATTCCGATTCTTTAGATTTGTTGAAAGGGTTGCCACCTCTTCGCTTGTTCCACCCAAAGGCTGTCTCACCCTCACCAGGAACATGATCTATGACATGTTCATGCAATGCAACAAGTCGTCGGCACTTCCTACAGCGATATGTAGGTCTTCGATTATTTTCTACTTTAGTAGTTTCTTCAGCCCCTGAAGAAATTTCGACAGGCATGCCAGGATCTGCACCAAGTTTAGAACTGTCTATCCTCAACCCTGATAAATGATTCTCACCTGAAAAAAACATCCATTTCTTTCCTCAGATTGCATAATTTTTTCCATATTCAAACTAAAACTAGTAAAAAGGATTAATATGAGCACAAAATAAGCGTAATCAAAACACTAAAACAGAAACTACAAGGAATAACTCAACTTGAAAATTAATACAACTAGATAGGATGATGACACATAAGAATGAAGAAATAATGAGAATAAACACTTAACTTTTGTCAAACGTGTTTCTGTACAGAATTTGGGAGATGAAGGAACTCTAAAATCTAGCCCATGATTTTCCTACTTCCTAAAAATGTACTGGGCATGGTGACATGTGAAAATAAAGTAAACAATGCAAGTTGAATCACTCCAGCGATGACATGTGACAAACAAGAGGGTACCATACACACCAAAATGATGCATGATGTAGCTTAGACCCACCCACTATATTCTTTTACTAAGTAGGGTCAAACCAAACATCTCCATTCTCTTCAATACCGCCATGACACTTGTATGAATAATAATAAGTACCAAAATAAGTCGGGGAGAAGAAGTCATACCTAGTGCTTTTAGACGAAAGCGCTTGTATATAGGGCTGGAGTGATCAACCTTGAAACCCATCCCCTCAAACAGTTTCAACTAAGATTTGTGAGAGAGAGGAAAAAACGTCATAATTTTGATTGGTGTTTCGTTAAAAAATAATATCTTCACGACCATACAAAGAGACCTTTAACAGCACACACCTGCTCTAGAAAACCATCATTGGGACAAACATTTTCACAGCTCTGCCTCAACGATTCAAGGGCATCTGAAGTACATAAAAATACATTTAAAAACAGAAGAACATATAAGTCCGAGACACAGACCATTCAACTTCTAAAAATAAGCAATAACTACTCAGCCTATTTTCAAAAAAAATACTTACATCAACTTTTAACAACAATACTGAATTGATGATAATGATGTTAATGCACTATGCACTATAGAAACTAACAATAATATTTAGGTTTAATTATGTATTTGATCTAATACCTACATAAATCTTTATGCCTCATCTCTATGTCTAGAAACTACTTATTTTAGTAATACACTTTTAAACTCGTCTTAATCCCAACAATTTTGGATGACAAAGACTAAAAACGGATTAAATATCATTTGTGTAGTGACTAATACCACCAGTGTTTAGGTGTAGAGACTAAACCATCAAAATGTGAGGGTAAAGCATCAAATTAATAATTAAATATGGTATTTAAAAATAGCTATACATAATTTCTTGAACAAAAAATTTTCAACTCAATTTAATAAACTTGGCAGAATAAACTTATTTTCAAGCTTATTTCACTCAGCTTTTAGGTAAAGCTTATAAACAAACAAACTTTGTATTGAATTATTAGTGTTTATTCAATCGCGCGTCAAATACACGGTATCATAACTTTTTAAGTATTGGTTTCAGTTTCACACCTTCTACAGATAGACGTTCGATTCTCATCAAATAAGCCGTAATAACCGCCGCACTACAAGAACCACCGCAAAATCCATCAAACTCAGAAAAATGATAATAGTAATAAAGAAATCGACAAAATTAAAATCAATCGGCACCTTCTGGAAACTCCGGCGAAACAGTGGACGAGAACGGAACCTTCCTTCCGACCGCGATCAATGAAATCGATGCAAACTTCCAGGTAATCCAACAAGTTCTCGTTCTCGGTATCTCGGAGAGGCACGGCCATCCTCACGAGCTTCAGGTCGCGACCGGCGTACTCGAGCGAGTAAAGAAGCTTATCCGACGCGAGCGCCGATTTGGCGGCGCCAGCCCCGGCGTCCGCCACGTGGACTTTGGTGATTTCCTTGGCAGGGATGGAGATGCTGGGACGCCATTCAGAGAAGAAGGAGATGGAGGCGGAACTGAGTACGGAGAGAATGTGCGTGACGCTGTGAACGGTGTCGTTTTGAAGAATCCTCGCCGCGTCGCCGATGTTGCCGATCGAGAGGTTCTCTCGTACCGTGTAAGGCATCACAGTGAATCGAAATCGAAATCCAAATTCAAATTCAAATTTAAATTCGATTGCGTTAGGAAACTGGACTTTGTGTATGAGAAACTCAAGAGAAGTGCGAAATTAGGGAATCGAAGGAAGACGAGTAAAAGGTTGGGACGATTGGAATAAATAAATAGTGACGGCCAAGTGGGCCCCGCATGTCTTTATTCACAAGGGCTATTATGGTCAATTACTGCTTATCCATCAGTTTGTTCATATTTTTGCGGGAAGATGGCAAGTGATCTAAATTTAGTTGAATTTAATTTAATAAAATTTTGAATTAATTTTTTAAGCTTTCAAAATTATAATTTAGCATCATTTTATTTTGATGGAAAGGAAATACAGACAAAAATATAAACTAAGTCAATGCGTCTAAATTAAGAAAGTCATGGTCCCTAACTTGGAAGAGTATACGAAAATATTAAATTTTACGATAAATAAATAAAGGAGATGAACTCCATATATATATATATATATATATATATATATATATATATATATATATATAAAAAAACGGAGACTTACGTTTTAGAATACAAAATAGATTTGATATAGTAAATTTAATTTGAAGGGAGTGGAATACATATAAATTTAAATTTAGGAAGGAAATTCAAAACATTTTTTATGTCAGGTCTTATCGAAAAAGTTTCATTAGAGAGATACAACACCAAATCGACCACACTGTACTCATTTGAATAAGTTTTAACAATCAGCTCTGATACCACTTGTTAGCTTTTATAAAGACATTGATGACACCACTCTCAACCCAAAACCTTAAGACAATGAGTTTATGAATTTTTGTTTTATATGTGATTCTAGTTTCTCATTTATAGTCAACATGGATTTAGACTTACATTGATCCCTAAAATTTAATATCACTTATACTTAAAATTAGAGAAAACGTTATATTATATATATTTTAATTAAAACATTGATATAACACCAATTTAAGTTAAGAAATTTTACTGTTAATATATAACGGTTTGAAAATTTAAATACGAAAACACCGAATCATATTTGAATAATTAAAATTATAATTCAAATTTATGGTTTGTGAGAAGTAAATTTTAGAATATGATTTTATCAAAGTTTATCGTCAGTTAAAAGACTAAGATGGGGTGGAGCTACTGACATTGTTATTATTTAACTCTAGCATTGGATTTAAATTTTAATTATGTATTAATGCTAAATATGTAAACACAACATATATTATTTTCTATTATAATTAATATAGTTAATTAACATTCTTAATTATATTATTGATATTTGATTCCTATCTATGTGAATAAAAAACTTAGCAAGAAAATATAATTTTATTTTATTATTTTATGCAATGAAAATAACTACTATAAAGATAAGAATAGTAATATGAATTGGTCTATTCTCGTCTAGTTCCGTATAAAAAATATTAGTTTTTCTAACGTTAGGCCAGTTGCAGGAAAGGAAATAAAAATGAATAAGTTGCTTAAAAGAAACACTACAATATTTTGTATTGATATTGCTGAATTTTAAGAATTTAAGTTAATATAAACTGGACCAGTTTTTTATTGACCTGTGAAACAGAAATCATCGAACTAAAATATTAAATCCACCTCACGATTTTTTTTTTCGAATTGACCCATCCTAGTATTATTCCTAAATATACACATTTTATACATATATATATATATATATATATATATACTTTATTCAAATGATTTTTTTTTTGCGTCATCAGAATTATGTTAAAGGTAATATAAATATTTATAATATCACGAAGGTCCATGTCATTTATGGTACATTTAATTTGATGATAAAAAATAAAAACTAAATACATTAATTGTAAGTTGAATTGTGAAGTCTAAACCAGTGAGTTAGGTTCCATTTTTCGAAATTCTTGGCTGTAATGAAAATCATGCCTTCAAGTTTCACTGATTATAATAAGCTGAATTTTAAAGTCTTAATGACACATAATGAAATCAAATCTATTGACTCATATTGTCTGATCTAATTAAATGTTGACATGGGATTAAAATGACACTTTTAAACACTTAAGTTACCTATAATGTCAATCCTTTATGTATATAAAGGTTATGTTACAACTTTGACGCATGTAAAATTTATGTAAAAGATAAGTGCTTTATTTTATTATTTAGAAGATAAAAATGTCATTGATAATTTATTTGATATTAAAATGTAATTAAGTAATAAAATAATTATATTTAATATTACTAAAATTAAAATATAATTAAATATAAAAATTAATAAAAAAAAATATTGGTTGTTTTTTAATACAAACAATATTACATTAATTATTTTTTATCTTTTTTATTAGAAAACAAATAATCTTTCATTTCTTGTTAATTTTAGTTTTTTTAGGTCTAATTATATTTTAATTTTTAGTAAAATTAAAATATAGATACTTTATTATTTAATTAATTTTTTAAATTTTTTTTAGTACGTAACAAATATATTATCAATTACAGCTATATAATATTTATGGACAATTTTGTCTTCTCAACAAAATAAGTCTATTAATATTTATTAAGGTTATATAATTCATTTAATAGTGTAGTTACCTATGAACTTTTACAGAACTCAATTTTTATTAATTACACCTTCAACAAAGTCTCCTAAATCTTACGATACTAATTAAAAATAATTAATATGCATTGAATCTTATAAAAAATCAGAATTAACTCTAATTTATGACCGTTCTTGTTTCCCAAGAACACTGCCTCTACATAGTTTTCTTGGGTACCTTCATCAAAGGTTATCTGATTCTCTCGAAAATTGTACACTTGCACTCTTCGTCAAAGCCTCTCCAACTGAGGTATATAAGCATCTTGTTGTAAGAATTTGGCTTCCAATTCTACACCCCTTTAAGATAATCTTGCATGCAATCTTATTTCTTCAAAACTCTTCGGTAGTTGAATATCTGCAACTATGGTTTTCTCCAAAGCCTCCATTCTTAATTTCATGATTCTTGTAGTGACCGTGTGCAATAAACCACAGAGTTCAAATTGAGCTCTGATACCAGCTTATAGAAACCTATTTGATACTTCAAGTGCCATCTAGTTTGAACTTTCATTTGAACAATCTACCTCTAAATTTCATAAATTCAATAAATACATTGAATAAATATATTAATTTGTAAAAGTTGACTGAAACTGTGTAACTAACATTAAACATCATTAAATGTATCTAAATGTTTTTATCTAAATGTTTTTAAGGTATTTTATAAATTCTTAAGACAACTTCTATGCCTACTACTATTTTGGCTCTAAACTAGTCTTATCCCTTTATTGCTTTTTTAACACTAAAACTCTTCTCGCCAGCTCATGAGACTCGTCAAGATGTGTTCATGCAACATAATCGGTCGTTGTTTGGTGCTTGTTAACTAACTCACCTTACTAGCTTACGTAAGTGCTTTGAAACTGTAGCTTTTTAATATTGTTAAGTTAAGATAATTATATTCATTCATTTTTAAAGTTTGAGAATCAAAATGTATCAAAATTAAAATTGAATTTCGATCTCACATAAAAATATTGAGACTAAAAATATATTTAACCCTTAAAATAAATCTCATAATAAATTAATTATATAATATGTTTTCATCTAACATATTCATTTATAAAAATTTATTGCATCCAATCAATTACGACAACCAATTATATCTATTAAAATAATCTATAAATTCTTCAACACACATTTAATGTTGTTCTGTAATTAAAATTATAATATTTCCTTTAGCTGTCTATTCTATTTAATTTAGTTATACTCATCCATAATATATAATATAGTTTTGAAAATTCTCATCTGGTAATAGCTCAATCTTCTTTCTCGGTGCATGGGTGCGTGGCCTCTCTTATCTATATGCACTTACTAATAATAACTTGAAAACTCCACATTTAGAATAATTCCACCTAATGACATTCGCAACGTGGAGTTATACTGAGAGTCGTAAATTTGTATTTTAAAACACTTTCATTGAAACTTGTTGATGTGATGTAAGAAGTTCATAAATTTAAGATAATTATGTGTCATGGAAATAAAAATTTAATAGAATTTGTTAAGTTTATTAATCTCTTCCTTTAAGTATGATATTATTTTTCATTAGATCATATAGTGGTATTAAAATAATATATAAATATAATAATTGAATTAATTTTAAATTTTAAAAATTTAAGTGTTAATAAATATTATTAAAGTTTGAGTCTTGTACAATTTACATTTTAGAATAAAAGTTGCAAAAATATTTTTAAAAATTTGTAGTGCAATTAGATACACATAAATTAAAATATAGTCATATAATATGACCCCGTAGAGATCACTTAAGGTCAACATTATCATTCCTTTATTGAATTGATGTATATAATAGAGTTCAATTTATGTGCTCCATTGTTTCTTTATTACACATTACATCATGACTCTAAACTCTAAAAATAACTAAAACAGCCTCACATTAGTTGATCATCGTGGTCAGTGATATATTAAATTTAATCTTATATAAGTATTAATTTATATTTTTAATTTTGTAAGTTGATTTTAAATTTTAAATTTTGGTTTAAAGTAATTTTATTTAATTTTTACATTAGATATAAATTAATAAGTCTAATATTAAACGTTACTGCTAATTAATTTTTTTTAGAATAAAAGTGTCTAGACACATATCACTTTATTGTAAAATTAATTTCGTAAATGCCTAGTCTAACATTCAGTAAATTAATACAAGGAAGTCTACTTGGGGAAGAATTTAAAAAAGGAGGACCAACAAAGAATTGTTTATTTGTTTAGATCAAAGGAGAGGAAACACACTTTTGGTGAGATCCATTTCAAATATTGAGTAAATTATACTACCCATTTCAAGGATAAAATCACAAAATTTCGCTACTTTTTTTTTATCGCTAATTAACTTCCACTACTATACTAGTTCAAAAATATTACATTCTTGTTATTTATATATTATATTACCTCCTTTATTCTTTGAAAAATAAACAAAAATATTCACTGGTTTTTTTATGTTAAATAATGTTTTCAAATGTATAAAATAAAAATTGTGTTAAAAGGTGAATTTTAAGTTTAATTCAATGTCTCTATATACATATCGATGAGACTAGATTTTAATTAGTGGTCCGATAGGGGCCTAGTGGATGACAAGATAGGCCTAACAAATAACAAATTTCGCTAAGATAGGTTCAAATTCATGACCTTGAAACCATGTTAAGAAGTGAACTTTTAAGTTTAACTCAATCAAACAAAATCACTTTATAATGTAAGGTTTGCTTTGCACTCACTTTTATAAACTCACTTTATCTCTAGTCGATGTAGGAGGTTTGCACTCACTTATATACTACAAATTCATTTTATCTCTAGTCGATGTAGAATTTTCAACATTGTGATATCGATAATACTAATACTAATTCACTGGTTTTAAAAATGATTCATCTCTTTAAAAAAAACCAGGTAGATCACTTATAACAAATATCTTTTAATTTTTGTTTTCATCACAATAGTAAAACTAAGGTATTAACTTAAAGGGAAAAAAACTTAAGGAATTTTAATCCACTCAAACCATTAACATTAATGAGAATTTTCAGTGGAAATGGTTTTGGCTTATCATTAATCCAAATGAACAAAGTTGAGAATCATGGAACCAATTAATTTGCTTAAACTTTGACATAACTATGCAATTGCCAAGAAATTTGAAGTTTCTTGCGAAGATAGTGGTCGTAATTTTATATACGGGAGGAGACACAAAATATCATGTCCTATCATTTAGCAAATTATATATATATATATATATATATATATATATA
>Ga0214544_1002777_pt1 | contig 36615 bp, 17 predicted proteins | sample CNSS3metaG_FD_160074 | JGI IMG/M metagenome (GOLD analysis project Ga0214544, IMG submission 160074) | Root nodule microbial communities from cowpea collected in UCLA plant growth center, Los Angeles, California, USA - CNSS3 | ecosystem: Host-associated > Plants > Roots > Nodule | place: USA...
TTTTTATTATTTTTTTATTTTTTTTTTTTTATCTTTTTTTTTTTTTTTTTTTTTTCAGTTTTCATATCTTATGAGTTAGATTTAAGGTTAAATTATTCTAGAGGTCTTTATTTTTGTAGCAAAATTTTAAGTAGGTTTCCCATTTTTATTTGATTAAATTGAGTTCCTATTTTGAAAAATTCGCTACAATCAGTTTCTTTCCGTTAGTTGTATGGTGTTAATTATGTGCCACGTGTCAGCACATGTTTTTTTTTTTTAATTTTTGAATTTTTTTTGAATTTTTTTTATAATTTTTTTAAAAAAATTAAAATTGCCACGTGTCAATTTGACATTGTGCCACGTGGCAGAGATAATGTGATGTGGCAATGACAGTGCCACGTGTCACTATTGGATGTGAAAAATCTCAATGTAGTCTCTATATTTGTTATTTTGTCTCAATTTGATCCCAATTTTTTTAATTGAATCAATTTCATCCTTATATCAAATTTAATTTTTATATAAATTTTACAATGATATTTTTATTATAATTGATATTTTTAACAAAATGAAGTTTATTTAAATGTATATTTTGCATTGAACTTTATTTAAATATTGTTTCAAATAGTTATATATAAATAATTTATAGACAAATGTTAGAATTGTTATAAATTTTTTTTAAATTTTATATTTGAATTTATAAAGTTTTTATTTCTACAACAACTCTAACATTTATCTATAAATGATAAATGATAGATATATAAATATTTCAAACAAAATTTAAATAAATATCAGTGCAAAATATACATTTAAATAATGTCATATTGACAGTGGCACAATGTCAGATTGACACATGACAATTTTAATTTTTTCAAAAAAAATTAAAAAAAATGTTAAAATTTAAAATTTTTTTTAAAAAATTTAAAGGAAAAAAAAAATCACGTGCTGACACATGGTACATAATTAACACCGTTATTGTACAGCTAACAAAAATAAACTGATTATAACGAATTTTCCAAAATAGAGACTCAATTGAGTCAAATAATAATAGAAAAACCTAAAATTTTCCTATAAAAATAGAGACATATAGAATGATTTAACCTACATTTAATTGTCTTTCAATATGTGACTGATATCTTTCTGCACAATGATATCATTACCATCGACTTTCATATTATCTTTTTCTTAAATACCTGCTTATTTAATATTTTGTACTTTAAGCTTGTCTTTTCACGTGAAGGGTCTCAAGTGGCTGTCGTTGTTGGAGCAACTTCAATTATTTCACCAGGTAACACAATTGTTCTTTCTAGATTGCAATTGGTGGTGTTTCGATTTTTTAGTTCAATATCCTGTAAGTATTTATTTGTCCAATTTCAAATTAGTGGAAGTTTAATATAAATCAAATCATCAAAGTTTAAACCATAATCTTCCGTTTTGATTTGCTTCATTTTAATAAAATCTTAAATAGGTGATTTTACTTAAGATGAAAATTTTCCGTTGCCTCCACCTTCCGTTTATAGATGATCTATTGAAAGGAAATTTTTTATTAAATAGACCTTTAAAAGGGTGTTGCTGCTAAAGTTTTTAGCATCAAAATAACTAATGAAATATGTTTTTGCAAATTGAGGCATGATTTTATCAGTAAATTTATAATCTGTTTTCAGTGAGGTTATATGTTCACCTACATATGTCTACAATCCACAAAAGAAAATATTGAATACAATTTCTTTGTATATAAAGTTTCTTGCTTTGATTTGGGTGGTGCTTCACTTTGGTACTTCAGTTTCCTGCTTGTATTTAACATGTTTAATTCTGTGTGAATAAATTTTGATAAATGATAAATAGTTCACAAAGTATAGAAAAACATGTGTATATGTAAGATCCAGAAAATTCATACAAATAATAATTAATAAAGTATAAATAATGGTGGGTTGAGAATACCTTTACGAACTTTCTTGATAAGCCCTAGACAAGGAATAGTATTGGCTCAAATAGTTGAGAGTACTTTGTCATGTCTAGAGGATTGGGGTTTGAGTCATTTTTGTGTTTATTTAAATGTGTTTTATTTTACAAATATATTGTAAATGCAGAAGTATATGACATAACATGGTATATATGCGTGAATTTAACATGAAATATATGATAACTTGGTGGTTGTGTTTATGCTTGAGGGGTGGAAGGATGTGAGTTTGAACTTTAGTTAGCATGAGTTATACTTTTTCATGTTTAATGTTTTTGCTAAAGAAGGAAAAACCTAGAAATTCTAAAGCTACTTTGAGAAACAATAGTTGGGGAAGTAAAAACACAAGTTAATGGCCACTAACCTTAACTTTTAATTAATTTTCGTTTTAATATATATTTTTTATTTATTTTGGGGGCTGGAAATTGAGAGGGAGAAGAGAGTGAGTGAGAAAGCAAAGAGTCATAAAGTGTGGTAGTAAGGAAAGGCAGAGAGAAACGAAATTGCAATTGAGGGACCGAAAAGGAGTGCTGGAAAGGACTTCTTAGAGTGGGATCAAGGGTTTGAGACGAGAAAGGATCATTGAGAGTGCACTAGGAGCAAGGAAACCTAGTAAGGGGAGTTGTCCATACTTGTTTAATTTCGATTATCAAGCGTTTGGGACGAGAAAAGATCATTGAGAGTGCACTAGGAGCAAGGAAACCTGGTAAGGGGAGCTGTCCATACTTGTTTAATTTCGATTACATTGTTATGCATGAATCATAGTCTGAGTGTTTGATTTCCTGTTCAATTTAAGTTGTTTTCGTGAATTCTGGGTTTCTGCCCAGAAACCGCCTGGCGACTATAAAGGCCCGCCAGGTGACGCACCCATTGTTCATGATTTTTCTAGGTTATGTGATGAACCGCTTGGTGGCAAGGAAGGACCGCCATGCGGCGTGAACTGGCAAAATGCGTTCTTGCTTGATTTTTTGTTTTCGTGATGCGTTGAGTGTTCTGCGATAAATGGATCCTTGTTGATATATTTGTTGCTATAATCGATTGATAATAATTACCTTTTTCTTTGATTTTATGATTTGAGGGGTTGATGAACATGAGGGTCATTAAGGGTTTGTCAAATGGATGCGAAATGGTAATATCTTACTATTTAATTTGTGTATGATTGGATTATCAGAATAATTGTATATGAGTGTCTAGCGAATAAGTGATTGGGTGCAATCCATCGGTCTTAGGAGGTCGAATCGAAATTTTGGGGGATTTAGGATTTCTGCAGGTGCAAGGAAATCTGGAAAATCTAGAATCCTAATGCACCGCGTGGTGGTATTTGTGTGCCGCTAGGTGATGAAGGGCAGCTAGTAGCGGGTTTTAGCTGGCTTAGTAGAAAAAATGAAATCGTGGGGCATTGAGGACGAGGCTTGCTTGAAAATTTAGATGATTGTATAATAAATATGGGTTCACTTGGATGTATTGATGCATGAGTTAGAATTATGGATTATATGAAAATAGTAGTGGTTTGAGTTATGGAAAATAAACAGAACCATTAGGTACTGTTATTGTTAGTAAACTATTTGCATTTTAAAACTTTAGGAGTTAGCTATTTGGAAACACTCCATGTACTTATATTATCTATTACCTTAATCAAATAATTGGTAAGGTGCATCTAAGTAGGTGTTGGTTGTCATTAGGCTATATTTATAAATATTGAAATAAGGCATAGTGAATCTGGATATAAGAATAACATTAGGTGGATTGATGTTGGTGAAATTGCATGCATGATTGTATGGCTGGCATAAGTCCACACGTTTCATATAGATGCATGACTACTTTCAAAGGATGTCAATTTTCCATGTTTGGATGCATGTGTACTTACTTGAATTGATGTTTAGAAATTGTGGTGATGCAATTTGTAGTATGTTAGCTGTGATAATGTGTAAGTGGCATGTTGGATGTGTAGAGATGATTGCTTACTGTGTTAGAACCAATTCTGCAGTGCCTAATCTAGTAGAATTCAATTTACTAGTGTGATGCCTGGTGGTGGATAAGCTTCTGCCAGGCGATAAGTCACGAATAGAGGGGACAATGGTCGCGTGGCACTTGGCAACAAGGGATTACCGCAGGCGGTCTAGAGCACGTTTTCGCTTGGCGGCGCTTAGGAAATGCTAGGCGATAGTGGTCAGGGATATGCTTGATTAGTTATGAGTGGGGAGGTTCATAACGAAGATGTGAGATGTGTGATTGATGTGGGTAGGTTCATATCTTTTGTACTCTTGTGTTGGGATACAAACGGGGAGGTTTGTATGTTCCGTGCTTACACTTGAGGCTGCTATGAGCAAGGAGGTTCATAGTAGGTGTTCACGCATGTTGGACTACGAGCGGGCATGGTGGAACCCCTTGCATGAAGATGAAGAAGAGAGCTCCATGGATGAGTGATGATTGGCGGAAGCTAGATGAAGGAGGGAGGTAGATCTCGGCTATGGAGTGAAAAGGTGAGAATTGAATTCTATTTTAGAGAAGATAGAGGAAGGTGGCTAGAGGAGATGATTCAATCCTCTAGCTTAAGTGACTCTCAAAAGGCAATAGGAGTGGGATGATCTCAACACTGGGCATCTATGGCTTAAAATTTCAAGAGTGATTGCAATAGCTTAAAATTTAGGCTTTTATATGAAAGCAAATACATATAAGCACTCTTAGCCCTTGGATGAGAATGACCTTCAATCTTGGCCGTGGAAGATGGCTTGGAGGAGGAGCAAGGCTCACGGCCATTGGATGATGCCTTAGAAAAGGAGGAAACATTCCTAACCCTTGGATGCATTGGATCCGTGAGGTGTAGGAAGGAATGTTGACTTCCACTTAGTCCACCTTGGACCTTGGATAGCTCACGACCAAACCTCCCATTGGGCTTAGACAAGCCCAATTTTAGCAATTCAACTACACATTGTTTGACTTATTATTCTAGAAAGCAAGGCCTAAACAATGGGCCAATCTTATTGCTATTCTATTGCTCTTTGATACACCTCTTCAAATCTTCACATCTTCTTTGGCACATGTGAAGAGTGTGAGAAGGTGATGTGGGTTTGGGCCATCTTGGATGAAGCCCAATTGGATCTTTTTGAGCATGCCCCTTGGTATTGGGCCTCTTGATGGGCTTGGACTTGAAGGTTTACCTTGGCTTGATGCTGGGCTTATTGGGGTCATATCAGGGCAAGTTTGTAGAGTTGGACTACGGGTGGGTAGGTTCGTGGGAGCATGATAATCCCTAAAGACCAATATGGTGAATGGATCTTTCTCATATATGTTATGAGATTGAGGTAAAGTGTAGGATGTAGTTGATGAATTAAAACTGAATAAGAGGGATTGGGTGAGGGTTAAATCTATTATTTATTTATTGTGTTATTTTTTGTCTCAGCTCACCCTTTCTGTTTGTGTTTGGCGATGATCATATGACTTGTCACGCGGGAGCAGATGTGAATCCAGGTGAGCATGCTGATGCATAGAGACGGAGTAGGGCAGACTATGGGAGGATTTTTCTCTATGTTTTACTTTAGGCATTTTTTAATAAATTTTTATGATGTTTTTCTCTACTATGAACTTGTAATAAAGATGGAGCAGTGTAATTGAACTGCAATGATATAAGTTTTAAATTTTCCCACGCTTGGGAATTTTATATATTATTTTAAATTCCAAAAGAAATTATATGATATATGATTTATCTAGTAATATCCACCCAGGGTGTTACAATATAGATGCATAACACTTTTATACATTATGGAAAACTTCTTTGAAAACTACATTTGTTGTAGATGTCAAAGGTTTTCTCCCATTGTCATGGATTAAAATTTTTAAATCCTTCTTATTTTTCACCTTAGAAATTGCAACATAAAGTTGTCAATGACTGAAAAATGGACTTCGCAAATATAGGCCAATGAATTCCGAAGATTGTCCATGAGATTTGTTTATGGTCATAACATAAGATAACATAATTGAAAATTTCTGACTAGCTTAAATGGCCATGGAGATTGTGATGGTGACATAGACATACATGGAATGTAAATATCGGTTCCTTTTGTTCTTCCATTAATAATCTTTGCTCCTACTACATGGTGTGCAAGTATGGTTACTATCAGTCTGCTTTCATTTTACAATCCTTCAGATTGATCCAAATTTTTAAAAGCATTATTGCTGCCCCAACCTTTAGTTTAATACCATGGTTTGCTAAACCTGATGTTCTCAAAGAGTTTATAAATTCTAGAGTAATGCCTTCATATGGGTCATCTTCCATAATATTAGATGTATCAATAAAATTAGAGCTAAGATATTCCTTTATTTGACCTAATTTAGATGATGTAGTTTGTACTATTAGTAAACTTAAACAATTAACAAAATGAATATCTTATAACTTATAAAAATTGTTTCGTTACTTGGAATTTTTTGCAAGACAAATTCGTTGATTTCATCAACTATTTCAATCCTTCTAGCTAGCACCGCTTTGGATATAAAAAAGTTTTCATCTTGGTAGTTGTCCTATAATGTTGGATATGTACTAAATGTTGGCATAAGCAAGCTTGAAGCAAAGAATTGATAAAGCCATGTGCACATAGATCATAGGTGTTTGATGAAGATTGATGAAGATCCACTTCAAGATTAAGTTTTTAGTGTGTTAAATATGGAAATAACATGTTAAATGTAATGTTTTAGTGCTATATCATGTCGGTAGGCTATATGACATAGGTTAGATGTCTTGTGTGACTTTGTGTGTCTCTTTTAATCTGTTAAAATAGGTTTTAACAAGTTAAAAGGCTTGCAGTATATAGTTTCTGGTATAAATGCATTCAATTAGTTGATTTATTTTTCAATCGATTAATTTCACTTAAATCAAGTGAAATTAGCTAACTGTATGGAAAATTCAATCGACTGATTTCACTTAAACCAAACTATATATGTTGTGTTTTCGAGAGCAGAGTAACGTTTCTGAGTTTTTGAGCACGAAACTTTGTCATTCTTCTCTAAAAAACTCTCTCTACAATACACAGCTGCAACTCGTTATTTGAAGATCTTGGTTGATCTTGGAGGCATTTTGGGTTGTGAGTAGCTTGAAGAACACATGTATGGTTGACTAGGGACAACCACCATCAGGTTTGGATGTTCTTGTGCCTCTGGTTGGTTTGCCTGATGTGATTTCAGGTTTGTAAGTGTGATTCTTGAAGGGTGTGTATATAAATTTTTGTGTGAGTCAAAAATCTTGCGAGTTTCTTTGTTCAAAAGTGTAATCTTGGTGTGTGATTTGTAAAACTTTTGAATATAGTGGAAACCAGACTCAGGTTGTCCTGGTAAACTGGATGTAGCTCTGTGATTGAGTGAACCAGTATAAAAACAACTGTGCAATTCTCTCTCCCTCATCTCACTCACTTTTAATATCTTTAAAAACTCAAGAAAACCAAGCAATTCATTCTTTGGTGTGATTTAATGCGTTCTCATGTAATCTGAGACTGTATACTTGTTAAAAATATTGATTGGAACAAGTCTTGTATGTTAAAAGACTATTGTTTGAGTTAAATATGCGAATTTTGCTTTCTGCATAAATCTCCAATATTTTAGCCGACTGATTTGTCTTTTTAATCGACTATTTCATAGCTCAAGAACAAATTTGTCTTTTTAGACCCTAGCCATGTTATCAAGACTCAGAAGATTAACTTTTCGGGTGGGAAGTAGTAGAAGAGGCCTTATGATAGACCTTAGTAGTCGACTTCGAGTGGTGTGAAGTGCTTCGAGTGTGGTAGTGCACATTACAAAACACAACTACAATAAGCTAGGGCACTTTGCCAATACTTGTCCTGAGAGAAAGGCGGTGGGTGGGTCGTAACAACATAATTCTTCCAATGACACCTTACCTGATATACCAAATATTTTGTAAATATTTGGTATTGAGGAATATCAAGGCATAATCTAACTATTGAGATTTGTCATAATTATCATTAATATGTGAATATTTTCCACAATAGATGTATCTTAGAATACTTTTTTGTCTTTATGGTGATGAGGCTAATTGGGTTGCATTACTTAGCATCATCTATTGGGTCAGGTAGGTACATAACCCCTTAGTCTCGGGAGTTTGATTGGTGTGTAAGGCATCCTTGTTGTGGTGCTGATTGACCACTTGGCCGAGTTGTGGTTGACTTTTACAATGTTGTAGGTGGATAGGTTGTTTGGTCAGACTATATGTGGTCATCTTTGACCTTGTAGATGGATTGGCCACTTTGGACTGTTGATTTGGATAACGCTTGATGCTGCTTTTCTGAGCAAACTTTATACTGCCAATTTGGGTAGGTTTTAGTGTGTGTTGTCGACTTAGGTAGGCTTTAATATGTGCTACCAAGTTGGACAAACTTTTGTATGTGTTGCCCAGTTAGGCTTAATTTGTGTTATCGTCTAGGTAACTTAGGTGCCACATTTGTAAGCTTATGTTGTCGTCTAGGTAACTTATTTGCCACGTTTGTGGGCTTTTTTTACTATCTAGGTAACTAGGTGCCTCATTCTGGAGGGCTTAATGATTATCGTTACTAGTTTAAGTAACTCAGTGTCTTATTTTAGAGAGCTTTATGATTAAGATGCATTTGTCTAGAGGGCTTCGATTAAAGTGCCTCACTTTGGAGGGCTTAATGTTACTAGTTCATGTAACTCGGTGCCTCTCTCAGTATGGCTTTATGATTAGGACAGTAAGATGTGTCTCTAAAAACCTTCCATGGTAAAATCCAACTTAGGGACAAAAACCAAGCGAAGGAAAAGGAGTACACACATCCTTGTACCTTAGCGACAATACATCTTTGAGTGGGTTTTATTCCACGCCTTCCATAATAGTTTTTAATACATCTTTGTGTGTGTTGTTGGAACATGCTTTAACTCGTGCTATCGACTTAGGTAGGCTTATGTGTTGCCATCTTAGCCAAACAATTTGATTGTGAATGTTTTTCCTTGTGTGTCTACAAGAGGGGCCTAGGGAAGGAAACCTCCCTTATGCTTGCTACCTTTTTCGCTCTTGTAAGTCTTTTCGTCCTTTAGTTTTCTTGGTTTCTTTCTTCATAGTTACTCTCTACAAAGTTATGCGGCGTGTGATCGTAATTTTGAGACCGCTAGTTATCTCTTGGACCTTTGTCTTTAAGCTTACTATTAGTGGATGTTTGTCCTCAAATTAGTTTTCCATTTAGTTCTTCTATCTTTCCTTTTGCCTAAAGTCACGAGCATAATCAGACTTTCTTCAGACCAAGTCTTCCTTCTGGAATATTGTATCTTGAATCCGGGTATTGTAATGACGAGTTTGCTATCTACTTATCCACTACTTTGACTATCTCATCAAGTTTGATATCTCGACTATTTTTTGAGTTCATTGGGTTGTCTTTTGTTTAGCTTTTATTTGCCTGACATGGACTATCGGCTCAAGGATCTTCAAATCGAGTTCTATTATATCCTAATATTGGAATTTTGAGTTATTCTAGCTCATATACTCAGGTACATCGAACTACTTTTATATTTGGGAACTTGAACGTTGAGTTCAATAAATTTTTTCTGTACTCGAATATTGAAACACCAACTTGCTACTGTACTCGACATTGGAATGCAAAGTTGTTATTGGACAGCACTAGAACGCTAAGTTGCTGTTATACTCACTAAATTCTTCATGTACTCAAGTATTGGAATGTCGAACTACTTTTGTACTCAACCAATGGAATGCAAAACTGCTCTTGTACTTAGGCAATGGAATGCAACATTGCTCTTGTACTTAGGAACTGGAATGCCAAGTTTATTCCTGTAGTTAGACACAAGAATGTCGAGTTGTTGTTGTACTCAGGGATTGGAATGCCGAGATACTCTTGTACTCGAGCACTGGAATGTCGAGTTGCTCTTGTACTCGGGCATTAGATTGCCGAATTGTTCTTGGATCGATCAAAATTGTGGACTTGTTAGTTAGCAATGGTGACAATGATAACTCTTAATCATCTTGCTCATGGTCATTAACTATGGTTGGCAAAGTCCCATATGGTAGTTGGGGTATATCTCTGAGTGTGCGGTGTTGATCACAATCAAGAGATACCCAAGGCGTTAGGTTGTGCATTACTCCTCCACTATTAGGGTTATGATCATAGTGACTGCTTTATTTGGAGGACGCATTCTGTAAGTTTTGAAATGGTTGAAATGCCAAGAAGAGGGGGCGTTGAATTGGCTAGTTAAAAATTTAGGTAACCTTTAAAGGAAAAAAACTATCTTTAATTGAAGCAACCCAACCAACAAGTAAGGATGTAAACACCTCTAGACAATACACTTTCAACCAATAAAAAACAGAGTTAGTCGATTGATTTTACTAAACAAATTCTATACTGGTATAATCAATCGCCTGAATCAGAAAAATAATCGACTAAAATACTGGAAAAAATATAGAAATGCAGATTTGTGATTTAAAGCACGAACAATGTAAAAGATCAATCAAGATAGGTTCCAATGAGTTATACAAACATACTAAGTGTTGTAGATGCCACCAAAACACTTAAGAATATAAAAAAGATGGTTTAAATCCAAATTCTTTAAACTTTAAATGATAATGCAAGAGAGAAGGGTTAGAGAAAAGATTGGTACACAAGATTTTTATACTAGTTCACTCAAACCTGAGCTACATCCAATTTGTCAAGGCAACCTGAGCTTGACTTTGCACTATTTCAAAAGATTTACAAAGTTTACACCCTTACACTTTCAAAATATGCAAAAACAGACACAAAAGACTCTTCAATCACACGAGAATCACAACAACACAACAAGACACCTCTTGTAGACCTAGAAAACCACCAGGCACACACACAGAACTTGAGAAAGATCGAACCTTAGTGGTAGCACAACCTTGCCTACCACAAACACCTTCTCCAAGCTTAAAAACATAGCAAAATGCTCTAAGAATTGATCCAAGATCAATCTTCACCAACTGCAATCTGTATGATCACGAAAGAGAGAGAATTCCTAGGTTTCCATATAAGTTTTGTGCTAAAAAATGGTCTTGCTACCTCTCTTTCGAAAAATACAGCTCTTATAGTCAAACTGTTATGAAATTCAACAGGTTGATTTTTAAATCAATCGGTTGATTTTTAAATCAATCAGTTGATCACTTAACTTAAGTGAAATCAATCGATTAAAAAAATAAATAAATTGTTTGAAAAGTCACAATTTAAGATTACTGCAACTAATCTTTTAATCTCTTAAAAATCCATTCAATAGATTAAAAGACACATTTTAACCTGTTGAAAAATATTTCAAGAGATTAAAAGACACACTAACGACCGTATACATCTAATAAATTCTAAATAGTCTATAAAGAGAATTACAAACTTTTAGCTTGTTTTCCTAATGATTGATCCATATGGAGGGCATGTGTTCAAAGCTTGTTCAACATGAGCAACATCAAATCTCCATGACTTCATCAATGAGGGCATGATTCTAATGCAATGGCTTCAAGTTACTTCAACAAAGCTTCATCAAATCTTCAAGAAACATACCATCCAGGCTTCGCATGTCAACACATTCCTACAATGGACAGACTTAAGAACGTTGTCTTTTTTAGACAAAGTTTTACTTATTAAAACCCTTTTTACAAATTTCCTTATAAAAATTCATACTTTTGATTTAATGAATTATCCTTAACTAGGACACTAACATTTTGATAGAGAATATTACTTGTACTCTGGAATTTCTTCTTGTACATTATGTATATTGATCTATTAACATTTTCATGCATTGAGGAGTTTATGGTCATAGTGGTTACGACCGATTTGTATCTTATCATCATTTTTACTTCATCTTCGAGTTAGAGTCTTAGGCTCTCAAGAGCCGAGCTATTATGTCCTTGTTGGAAACCTCCAGGTTTTGATAAAAGAGAGGAGAAATCTACTACCTTATGCATCCCTCTTAATGCTTTTGAAATAAATCTCAAATGGCTCTGCATCCGAGGTTATGCGTCACTCTTAATGCTGATGAAATAGATCTCGAACGCCTCTGCATCCGAGGTTATGTGTCGTTTTTAACGCTTTTGAAATAAATCTTGAATGGCTATGCATTGGAGGTTATGTGTCACTCTTAACGCTTTTGAAATAGATCTCGAATGGTTCTACATCCAAGGTTATGCGTCACTCTTAACGCATTTGAAATAGATCTCCATTGACTTTTCATCCGAGCTTCTCGAATGACTTTTCACCCAATCTTATTATCATTATCTCTTGTTGAAATTTGGGTTGGATAAATTTCCTTTCCTGATGTTGAGCTTTCACCTATCTTCTACGGTGTTTCTTGAAGTTTTACATGGTGGTTGATGGAAGGGTGAAGTTGAAATTTGTCCTACATACTGTATGCGAGACACGTTGGCCTAGCTTAACTTGAAGGCCAAACTTTTGAAGAAGGGTGCGAGAACCTTATCTCCATGGTGCTGGCAGTAAATATTTTCTACAATGACATCCATAGTCCCACTATTCTCATTGTCCCACTACTATGGGCGACACAAACCACCATGATTCCTCGCTTTGCCGCATTAAAAGATCCTGCCACCATAGTGTCACTTAGCAAGCTTGAGGCAGACCTTCGAGTGATACTAATAGCGCATCCACACCGTCATAGATGGACTCATTAAACACCATGAAAATTAGGTCGTCACTAGTGATGGCGCGCCACCCTTGGTTATTGAAGCCTTGGTTGAAGATGTCAACTCTAGGGATGACGTTCGTAGTAGTGACGTAGTTTCTATAGATGGTGTCCTACATGTGAATGGTCCAATAATCTAAAGCGGAGTAGAAATGCCCTCAAAATGGCTGACGAGGTAGTGGAGGAAGGTGAGCATGGCGAACTGGCATTGCTCCGATTGTCACAGTAGTGCTGGCGACCTTTAGGCAAATGCGGTTGTGGAAGAAGATGGAAGATGAAGGTGATGATGTATCATCATTTGGTTGGTCAAATTTTTGAGAGAGGATGATATACATGTGACAAATTTTCATTGGTCAAATTTAGAGTGAGGATAGCCATGTGACGACCTCTGATTGGTCAGCTTTGTTAGTAGGTGATTGTTTAAAAAGTGGAGTGCATAAGTAAATTAGGGTGTGCATAACATATTTATCCAGAATTTGCCATTTTGGCCTTTTTTAAAGGTGTTTTGTATTTTCTTTATATTCACACCTTATGAAATTGGCATAACTTAAACTACATCAACAAATATTAGAATATTCAAGAAAATATTTTATACAACTTAAATACTCGTTTCGATGCGTTTTTATCTCACAAGGACAACATTGGAATTTGGAGCACTTATTAAGTCTAGTGTTGTCAAATCAAAAGGAAAATTCTTTTTCTGACACTAATTATTCATAAAATTTGAATAAAATATATTAGTGAAAGAAATAGAGTGTCAAGATAGCATTCTTACAACGCATTGCAAAATTCTAACCATAAGTATTCATGGTAGGTAATTGTGAGCAGTTATGAGCAATCTTCATCGTCGATCTTAATAATGAGTTATCTCATCATGTAAAGATTATATAAAATGTGGATGCTGGATAAAGTTTTACCTAGGCCCCACAGTGGGCGCCAAATGTTCTTACTAGGATCTGACATGTGGACCTTTGGACATGTGGCATGATCTGAATGGATTGCAAAATCCTGAATTATATAGGTGAAGATCCACTACCAAAAGACTCTCCAATGCTCAAGTTAGTAAGATAGTTTGTATATTTTAGAGTAAAAGAGATGAGTATGAGAGATTGTGTGTGTATTTCTTAGGGAATACCAGATGTATTTATAGGGCTTTTGGGCCTTGGATCTATGCGATAAAACAGGTAATGTAATATCAAGAAATATTAGTAAAATAAACACTTACCTCATATATGCAATAATAATAATAATAATAATAATAATAATAATAATAATTATAATAATAATGTGGCACCTTACATGATATACCAAATAAATATTTGGTATCAAGGAATATCAAGACATAATTAAACTACCGAGATTTGTCATAATTATCGTTATTATATGAATATTTGCCACAATAGATGTATCTTAGAATATTTTGTAGTCTTTTTGGTGATGAGGCTAATTGGGGCTTATTAGGTTGTATTTCGTAGCATCATCTATTGGGCCGGGTAGGTACAACAGCTAATACCAAAGAGGAGTAATAATGCCTTACTAGACAAAGCGTATCTTATTTTGAAGTATAACATCCATAATATAACTAAGGTCAACTAGATCTATGTGATAAAGGATTACTTGTTGAAATCTATGCTTGTACTTGATTATCGCTTTCCTTATGTTATCCTTGTCTCCAACATTTTTCATCATTTTGGAGCAAGTGTAAATGGAGAACTTTCATAGGTGATCAAAGGTTCAAATGATATCACTAATGTTACTCTGCATAAAATGTAACTTGGGAAGGTTGACGATCATCGATTGCAAGGGATGATGATGAATCAAATGTTCTTGATGACACCATGCTCTTGATTGAAAAATAAAATAATTATGAATGAATCATTTTAAGAAATAACACCATGTCGTAACCAAAATCGTAATGGGATGACAAATCAAAATTAAAATTCAAAAATAGAGTTTTGAGAGTTGCCACCATAAAGATAAGCTCATGGTTTGCGAAGCTGAATCTTGAGTTTGGGAATTAGTTACGTGTAAGGAATGTGTTAGCATCCTGAAAAAAAAAACATTATTCTGAAGATGGGATGATACTATAATTAAATATGTGATAAGATATGTGTTCTTTCAAAATTTTTATTTTTCCTAAAAGTAAAAAAAATATTATACAAAATAAACAATTTGTTTTTCAAATTTCAAGTTCGATAATGATTAACCTCATCCCCAAATATTTTCATTCAAAATGGAAAATCAAGAATTATGTAGTTCTAAAATATTTTTTGTGAATTTGACAATGATTGATCTCACTCTTACGTATTCTCAATCATACTTGAAAATCAAGGAGCACATATGTTGGAAGTTCCACATCGACTAGTGATAAGGGTAATTTGTAGAATATGAGTAAGAACAAATCTCACCTTACAAGTTGATTTTTTTGTGAGGTTGGATTAGACTTAATGTCCACTTCTTAACATGGTAGTAGAACCATCAATTAAAGCTTATCCTAGCGAAGTTTATTGTTTATTGATTTATTATTTCACCCGCTATCAAATCGCCTATTAATGTTTAGTTCAACGCTCAAAATGTATATGTCTTAAAATCCACTTGACATGTCATGGGTTAGTTCCACCCTTTGTTGAGCTGCTGTCGAATTACCCGTTAATGTTTAATTAACTTTGTTTGAATGTTGATTTGATCTTTTTTAATTTTTTTTATATTTCTATGATACTTTTAAATTATTTGAAAACGTGTGTCCAACTATAAGAAAAATCTACGGACACCAAAGAATGAAAGCATTTTTTTATAGTTTTTTATTTTTTATTTTTTTTAGAAAAAAAATGTATGTATGAAAAAATAGGGTGCAAATAGTAAATGAAGTGGGATGCTGGTGCAAAGATTGAACACATGGTGCTGGTGAATAGATTGAACGCGTAGTGGAGATCCAAAACTTAAAAAGTGAGAAAAAAAACGAAAATATGGGTGCATGTGTGAAATGTTGAATTTTATTAGAAGAAAAGGGTAAAAATAAAATAAAAAATAATGGGGGTGCATGAGTAAACATATGAAGTGTAGTAAGAAAAGCTAAAAAAAATGAAATAAAGGGGATGTTAGAGCATAGATTGAATGCGTGGTGCTGGAAGTAACAAGCCTAACCCAACCCAAAAATAAAATAAAGAAAATGGAGGTGTGTGACATGGAACGCAATTGCAGAAAATGAAAAGCGCGGGTAAACCCAAAATAGAAAGAACGATATGTGTAGTAAAGTTTACGGGTGCGATGAGTAAATATGTTGTCCCATTACAAATTGCGGGAAGTAGAAAATCGAGGGGGGCTTGTGAAGTAGAAAATCGATCAGCCTAACCCAAAACCAAACTAAAGCAGTGTAAATGTTAGTTAGCCAAACCAAAAACTTGCCTATGTTAAATAGTTATGGTATTTTCTATTATTAGCAGTTGCTTCATTTTCATGTATAAATACATTCAGTTGTTTCTCAACGAAAGTGGTTCCTATTGTTGTGACATTTAATAGAAAGCTTAATTGTCCTTTGTATTCTTTGTCTTTTATGTGTGTGTGATGAACCAATGTATTGTTACATTGGATTTTAACATGGTATTGAGAGCATGGTTTGTCCTGTGAGTGGAGTGAGGGTCTCTCGTCTTTGTTGTCAGTGTTGGGTAAGTATCGGTGGGTAAAATGCATGGCTTTTGCGTGCAATCTGAAATTACCAGTGAAGTGTTGAAGGTACCAAGATTGGTGAAGTTCTTGAATTTACAGATTCAAGATGGTTGGGAATGGGAGTATCATTCAAGGTGCATTACTAGTGTGTGATGGAAAAGGCTTTGATAAAAGTTAAAGATGTTAGTTGTTTTTGGTTTTCAAGATGTAAAAGATGTGATGATGAGTGGGCTTGAAGACTTAGAAATAAGGCTACATAAGAAGCCAAGAAACACTTCAAGAATCTTCAAACACTGGACAACAAGGCCAGATTTCTCATTTACCAATGTGTTGGACTGAAGACTTTTAACAAAATTTCCAAAGCTGTAACAGCGAAGGAATGTTGGGAGATTTTGTTGAAGACTAAGATGGAGACAAGAACAAAAAGGTTAAGTTGGTAAACCTTGAGGAGGCAATTTGAGTGTTTTAGCATGGATGAGAATAAGATAATTGCTTATTACTTTGACAAAATTCAGGAACATGTGAATGCAATGACGACCTGTAGAGACACAATCATTGATCAACAGGTGGTTGATAAAATTCTAATATCATTGTCGCAAAGATTTGATCATGTAGTAGTGGCAATTGAAGACACAAAGGACTTGAAAGAGATGGTGTTAGAAACTTTGCAACATTCTCTTAAAGCGCCTAAGTATAAGATTAATGAGAGGATGCATAATCAGGCTCTTCAAGCTAGAGTCACTAACACAAAAAAGCCCTATAACGTCACTCATATAATGTCTGTCCAGAAAAAGTCTCACGTTAAAAATGATCGGTGGCATTTTTGTAAATTATTTGACTTTTTTAACGTCTGCCCATTCCAACACAGACGTAATTTAACGTTTGACACATAGTACCCCGACGTTATGTAAAAATTAACGTCTGAGCTCTCTGCCCCCAACTTAATTTAACGTCTGACCCACTCTGCCCCGACTTAATTTAATGTCTGATTCCCTCTGCACCGATGTTAAGTAACGTGTGACCACACAGTCCCGACGTCAATTTTTGGTTTTTCTCTGCGCAAAACGCAGAAACCCTAACTGTGGTGACCACCATTCCAAGCTCCTCCAAGTAATTTTCGAACATTTTTCACCACCAAACATGTTGGAATTGGATTATAGATTGATTTTAGACATTTTGAATCGAATATTTTTCGTTTTCATCCCCATTTGTAGTGTTTCACGATCATTCCTGTCGGTGACCATTATTCTGACCTCCTCTAGGTGAGTTTCGAACATTTTTCACCACCAAACTGGTTGAGATTTTATTGTGGATTGATTTTATGCGTTTTCAACCGAATATTATGTGTTTTCATCCTCATTTGCATCATTTTGAGATTATTTTGCTTGTTATATCTTTTTCATTGTATGTATATAATTGCTTGTATTTTTTTATTTGCAATTATAATTTTTATCTTAGACTATTTTTTTAGTTTTTTTGGCCTATTTCTTTTTTTAATTGAATTTTTATTATAATATTTGTAAAATTACGAAATAAAATTATATTTATTGTTATTTGTAAAATTGGACTAATTGTATTTGATTTGTTAATATTATTGTTGCATTAATTTTTATTTTATGTATGTAGATTTATTATGGATTCATTGTGGACCAAGGTCGATCTTCCGTCTATGATTCATTGAACCTCAATCCATTCAACCTTTGGGAAACTCACATGACCACATCAAAATTTATTTGCAAACATGGATGGTTGAGTTAAATAGAGAGATCTACTTTGCACCATACATTGATGCGTAAGTGTTTTTGCTAGTAATATTTTATGAAGTATTATTAATTATTTCTGCTAAGTACTTGTGATTGATGGTAGGTATCATTGACAACTATGTGTCATCATTCCAAGACAATGCACAGTTGTATGGTTTTATTTATACCATAGGAAGATTCTACCTGCTTTGAAAGATATGTTACAAGAGTAAGTATTACTTTTTTTCAATCCTAACCTATGTATCTACTTAGTTATAAAACTAACATATGTTTTATGTTTCCAAAATTTCATTAGAATTGTGGGTAAGCCTAGAGGCCAACAACTTAAAGTATTATATCCAAAGGTTAGAACTCATTTAGTTTAAAGTTATTAATTTTTGTATGTCAACTTATGACTTTGATATGTGTTTATTTTATTTGTAATGTTTAGTGTAACAAGCAAGAAGATTCATGGAAATTGTGTATATTAGTTTATAATATATGTTGAAACTTAAGTGTTATTAGATATTGTGCTGAAATTATTTTGAAACTGTTCTAGGAATTTGCTGATTTTCAGGTGTGGAAATGTTGTAAAAACAACCAAATTTAAAAAAAAAAACAGAGCAGTTTGACTTCTGGTGGTGCTTTGACAGATGTTATTTAACGTCTGAGATTACCATGGCCGACGTTATTTAACATCAGTCAAAGCCCAGCAGAAGTCAAATTGCTCTGTTTTTTGGCTCCATTTAGTGCGAAAATTGAGGTCTGCTGCTTTTGGCTCTGACGTTGGATAACGTCGGACCCCTATTGCCCTGACGTTGGATAACGTCGGACTCCTATTTTCTAATGTTATTTTGACATCACACAGTACGACGTCGGTGTTTGGACAGACGTCAATGGTCGAAAATATCGGACATTAAAAGACTTTTTTGTGTTAGTGAGTTGTTCAAAATGGAAAAGGTAGCACCTCAAAGGGAATGAAGTGTTTCAATAAGCAAAAGAAACAAGATGAAAAAGCGGGTGAAACTTTCAAGAATAAGATCACAATAAGTAGGAGAATATCTTGAATGATGATGAATAATGGAAGTTTGATAAGAAAAAGATGAAGTGTTACAATTGCCAAATGTGTGGCCACTTTGCACGTGAGTGTTGGGATGGTGAAGGTGCCAAGAACAAGCCAAAGAACCAAGCTAATTTGGCCAAAGATGATGCGTCTTTAGATTCTGATGTGGTAATGTTGATGGTCGAAACTAGTGATGCTAATTTAGAAGAAACCTTATCTTGGTAACTTAATTCGGGGTGCTCCACACATATAACTGGGAGGAAAGATTGTTGACAAAAAGAAAAAGGTGAACATCTATCTTCAATAAAGAGTTTTGATGATGATGATGACTTATGAAGAAGTATGGAAGACTTAATCATGATGCATGGAAAAATGTTGAAGACTTAAAATAATTTTTGGATTCAAGAGATATATTAAAGACTTAGGGGTTTAGTTGTTTAGGTCCTTTAATTTGTGTATGTTATTTAAGATAGTTAATTAGTATGTCAAGAGTCCAAAGGTAAAACCCAAGCAGTATAGCACTAACATAATTTGATTTAATAGCAAAACTCACTAGAATAATTGATTATTCTTAGTGATAATCGATTATCTTAGTTAAAAGTGATTTTTGAGAAAAATTCTGTGATAATCGATTATCACCTGCTGATAATCGATTATCACCTATTGATAATAGACTATCGTGGCTGATAATAGATTATCATAGCGAGAAAAATGTTTTCAGAAAAGTTTATGTGATAATCGATTATCTATGACAGTTGTTACTTAATTTTTCATATTCTTAACCTAATTTCTAAATAGGCTTTTATAAATAAAGTGGTAGGCTTTTATTTGAAAACATAGAATTTTATTTGTGTGATTCAAAGGAGGTGATAACTCTCTATGTGAAGGGTTTGAAAAACCTAGTGTGCATAGAGTGATAACTTTCATCAAGTGGGATCTTGAGTGATTGAGTGTTGCTGCTATTGCTAGGAGAAGTCAATAATCCTTTGTGTGATTCAAAGGAGGTGTTCATTCCTTGTATGATTCAAGGAAGGTGTTTTCATCCCTTGTGGATTTCAAGGAAGGTGTCTTCATCTCTTGTGTGTTTCAAGAGAGGTATTTTCTTAACCTAATCATTCTTATCATTGATTGTAAGTTTGGTTTATTTTAGTGATTGAGTTAATCTCATTTTTGAGAGATTAACAATTTGACGTAGGGTCTTCTGATCTGAACCAGTTTAAATATTGTGTGCAATTTTCTCTTCCTTACTCTCTTTATTTTATTGTGTTTATTAAAATAAATGAAAGAATTTTAATTCAACTTTGATATTAAAAAGGGAAAATTTGGAACACATAATTTTTATTAAGAACCCAAATCACCCTCCTTCTTGGTTTTTATCCAAATGCTAATCATTCCGCTGTTTAATTTCAATATAGATATGTTCAACAAAACCAATGATGTGTCTCAAGGAAAAATTAGATTTATCAATAATAGGAGTCTTAATGCAGAAGGTGTTAGATGTATAGTGTTGAAGGATTATGATGGTAGGAAAATCATCATTGATGATGTGCTGCATGTACTAGGATTGAAGACAAACTTGATGAGTCTCAAAGAACTTTTGCAAAATGGGTTTTTTCTTGGAAATGAAGCAGAATGGTTTGAGTATTTTTGAAAAAATCCAGAAGTTGGTGAATCATGCAACTCTTTCTAAAAATGGAACCTTTCGTGTAGGTATTGTAACATCCCAATTTTGGGATGTCACAGAACGTTAGAAAATGAACGCATTTGACTGAAAAGGATTAACGTTGATAATGTACTAATAGAAAAACTTTTAACTTGCTTTAAATTACATTGTTCAAAACGACACTTGGTAAAAAAGATTCAAATGACAATTGCGAACAAAAGAAAATTACATATATTTTAATATCTATTTTAAAATAACTAAGTAAATTATAAAATCTCCCGAGTTCACCTCAGCCTCTCGTCGATCTACTCCATGCCAAAAGCATCTGCATTATCATCTGATCCCGTATAACACACACGTTATACGATCATCGTACATACAACAAACGCACAAACAAACAAATCAGGGTAAGCTAACCATAAACAATGATATTCATAAAAAAAATTCATAAATAAAATATGTCCAATAATACTCAACGTCACATTCAAGTAACACAAAAACATTATGATCACAATCCATCCTTGGTTTGAACACACAAACCCCAAATCCAAACAATCATACTAAACCAAACATAGCATTACATTCATAAAAAATCTTCAAACATAGTGATCATAATCAAGCTTTGGTTTTCCGTGGCCTGTCACCCCACAACAACATCTAGTTTCCTAGAACAGATGCTTCGATGTGTCCCACTATCACAGCCAAACTGTCTCCCTTATTCTTCAAGGAATTATGAGTAAAAACGTCGATGCATCGCACATCGGGCACTATACTCGCAACGAGCCGAAATAAAGTGAAACATCTTTCCCCCTCCCTACTGCTTCACACTGGCGAGAGGGTACAACACTCGAACCAATCATCTACCACTACTTCACACAAGCGAAGAGGACCCCTTTCCACTACTTCACACAGGCGAAAGAGTCTCCACTAAGTTCCTAGGTACGGAAAACCTCACACAACACTTAATTGCACCAAGAGTTCTCAACAAGGCAAAACACTCTCAACATGGAACACATGAGAATTTATATATTGCCAATAAAATACATGCCATCACATCATGCTTGGAAAATAAAGTTTCATCAAAGCCTATCAACTTACCAAACAATATATTCAAGTAACGAACTCAACGAATGACATTCATTCGAACACAGACATAACATCACACTCAATTAATTATCCTCAAACCACCACTTAAACTCCATACCATGCAACCCATGAAAACATATGTAATTCAAATCAAGCAAGGTCACACTAATAAGTATAGATAACTAAATAATATCATAGCATTATTTAACAATATCATGCCAAACAATAACTTTCAAAAACCCCAAAAAGAATAAGAAAACAACTCCATGCACATCATCTCACAACAATAGGGTGTATGCAACATGTTTTGAAAACCAAGGAACTACCCACACCACCAACATTAAAAAATATACGTATCTATGTGACAAAAAAACCTTGAATTGTAAGAAATGTATGCATGAAAAGCATGTGGGCCCCATAGTATCCTACCAACCAATTAACATGAAACTTGCAAAAAGAAAGAAAGAAGCAAAAATAAAGTGGTTGCACTACGTGAAACAAAGTGAAAGAGAGTGAATGTAATTTATATGTGGATGTGAAAAGAGAGAGAAAAAGGAAACATATTTTTAGGTGGCCTCACACATGGTCCCACATTCCATCAAACTAAAAGTATACTACATACTAAAAGAGAAAACCAAGTCTTTTAAGTGTGGTCTGCACCATGAATTGTAAGGAATAAAACTAAAAGTCCCATAGGTCCCACCAAGTAACAAAACATCATAACTCTACCCTAAGTTTTTAAACCTTTACGTGAAAGAGAAACAAAAAATGAAGAAAGAGAAAAAGAAAAGCAAAAATCCATGAACCCATGAAACCCACCCCTGCAACATGAAAGAGAGTTGAAAAGGAAGAAAAAGAAAAGTTATTCCCATGAATCATGCACACACCCGAAGCTACACTTTCTAACAAAAAGAAACAAAATCAACACAAGGTGAAATACTGCAACAAGAATAGAAACGTGACTCTAACCCAAGCTAGTTTGGCCATGCAACACGTGGATTAATGCACCAAAAAACCTACTATAAAACATAGAACAATTCGTCAAGCTGCACTAAGAGAATTGTACGGGTTGAATTTATGTGACAGAGAATAGAAAGAAGAAGAAAAATAAGCTAACCCGTGAGCCCATGCATCACGAAAGAAAGAAACCCCTGTTGTAAAGAAAAGAGATAGGAAACAACCCCAACCCGAAACGTCTTCAAGCTTTTAAAATATACTCTCTTATAATTGGCAAGGAACAGAAACATGTGGTTTGCATGCATTAAAATTGAACCCAAAAGGAAAAATACTGCACCACAATGCAATAACCGTAACACACTTTTTTTCAAATATCTGATCACATTAAATGAAACCCATGCACAAAGCCAAAAGAAAGAATGGAAAGACCATGCACACATAAAACCATGCAACAGAAAACGCATGACAAGGTTTTCAAAAGGTTTCATTACTAAGCAAAGATAGAAAAAGGAAACATGGCCAGCTTCATTCATCAAACAACAAGAAAACAAGAGAAGAAAAACAAGGTTGGCTTCCCCTACCAGGATTTGGTTCTTCACTACGCGTTTCTCCCGCAGCCTCCTCTTTCACTCTCCATGTTTCTCCTGTTTCTCCAACTGTCGTTCTCTCCCTCTCAAAACCCTAATATTTAAAACTAGATTTTATCTCTTATTATTCCTAGCATATTCTATTTTTATTTAAAAAATAAAATAAAATATATTATTTGGCCTTTCTATTAATATATGGCAACAAAGCTTTTCAAGGGAAAAAGAAGCGGATGTATCTACAGATATTACAAACGTGAATGTAGGGGCTTTAAATAGCCATGCACGTGCATTTAATGCCACGAGAGGGAGAGAAAACCTAATCAATTTTCATGGGCCCACCATTAAAGAAGGAGGAAAACAAAACATTCACAAAATTGACGGATGTTGCCATGATTCAAACCCCTGTACTTGCACACACAAATAGCACTGCACACACATATATAATTTACATTCCATAATTAAGTAAACAATTAAAATAAATAAACGCCACTTAATTTTAATCAATCAATTAATTATTCCATCATATATCAAAATTAAATAAAATACTTAATCTAAATAAATCCACAATCTCAAATAAGCCATCAATTTTTCTATGTGTTTCTCTTTATTCTAATTTTTTTCGGGTCTTACATTCTTCCTAACTTCAAAAATTTTCATCCTCGAAAATCGTCTACTTAGAAAATAAAACCTCATAAATACCTAAAATTTTGCACACTTACATGATGGAATAAAAGTCTCATACCAACCAATTTGTACACATAACATACACTACAAATATAAAAACCTCATATTTCTTTAAAAAATATTCTTGTCCAAGAAAACAAAATCCTCCATGAACTAACGTAAGTACAATATTATTCATAAAAACAATAATTTAACATACAACCTTTGTTTTCTTTCCAAACATTGCTTTATACTTACGCATTTTCACAATATTTTTAATAAAATTATAATTTGTAATAAAAAAAATATGCAGAATCCATGTCATTATTAAACTTTATCAAAACAAAACAACCACCAAATAATTATATAACAACATGAAATTTTTACATACCTTTAACACAAATAATCTCATATAGAAAAATAACCATATTGTGATATCATCCAACATTATATTACCCACACATAAAACTCATCTCGCCTGATTTCAACATATGCATATCTCATCAAAGATAACAACCAAAAACATGTTCCCAAAACTAAAACATGCAATCAACAACATATTACCACAAAGTAATATCTAACGGTATGTCATTCTCTCATAACCAACCACTCTACCTTTCCTGCACACCAACGCCTCGTGGAGAGAACAAGCCACAACCCTTACCTGCTCACCAAAACCCGATAAGAGCACTACTTTCCTTAAGACTTACAAGCAACCACCCTTGCCTGCTCACCAAAACCCAACAAGAGCACAACCCTTACTTGCTCACCAAAACCCGGTAAGAGCGCTACTTTCCCTAAGACCTACAAGCAACAACCCTTGCCTGCTCACCAAAACACAGCAAGAGCATTATTACTAAGCTTAGACCAAAGTCTTACAGTAGAACAAAACCCTCCTTTTACCCAACTCACCAAAGTTCTATGGATAAACGTGCAACCTAGTTTTACAAATATGAGAGAATTCATACTACACATCACACACATAATCAAGTATGACATGCTTCATCACCATAGCACTCACTAAACATAGCATCTCACCCAAGCATGCATCACACTAACATTACCAATCATACCTTACATACCATGTAAATATCACCAAACAGTTAATACAAGTCAAACCAGAGGAAACCATCCAAATAATACCTCAATCAAGTATAATTCACAATACTGTTCAAAGTCACACAACATCAACTAGACAAGCTCACTCCCTACAATCCCAAATTTTTTTCGAAAACTAGACTCTGATAGCAAAACAACCTAAAGAAAAGAATGAAAATGTATGTGATTGCAAGGTAATATAGGGTTGAAAAATAACCAAAGCAACTACGACACTTCTGAGACGGAAAACCATGAACCCCAACATGATATTTGTACCACACGTAGCCAGCCTAGCCGAATAATAACCTTAAAACCCGCCTGTGTAACTACCAAGGATGTAAATAATAACAATCACCATACACATGCTAAAGTGAATCAAAGTATCCAGCCTAAGCCGCTAAAGAGCAACATCGACCGAACAAACTAAAAGAACAACAGCAGCCTAAGCCGCTAAAGAGTAACCGGCCTAGGCCGTTAACTCTAGGAAACTAAGCAAGGACTTGGCAAATTCAGAACATTAATGGTAAGACTCATAGGGCCCACGATGATCGAACTAAGGGGCCTGGGTTAAGGCCCAAGCCCACTTATGGCCCAAACAAGGGCCCAACCCATGACGTGGCTAAACATAATTAATAATCTATAAATATGCATGGACCCCACGAATTAAAGGTACGCATTCATTACTTTCCTATTCACAAGATTTGACTTTCTAAGAGATTTTTCTAACTTGAGCTTCGGAGTTTGTTCTGTAGGTAACCCCCCTCGGGTCCAAACCGATCACACCGAGATATCCATAGGCGACATGTATCGGCCAGAAGGAAGCCTATTGAGGAGATTGCAGACCAGAGTAAGGTAGTGTTTGTGTTTGACATATCTTATTTGTTCTCTGCAGGAACAATATTAAAACCTTATACTTTTAAACCATCAACGCATGTCATTCAAACATAAAGGATAGAGGCATAAAACAGAAAAAAAAAAATTGCACCATGCCAAAAATCATCCCACAACCATGAAAAACCAACATCTTGAACAATATCAATTTGAATCATCTAAAAACACATGCAAAGTAGGAAATTCATAAGTTCAAGCTTCATTCATCATGCAACAAGAAAACAAGAAAGAAAACAAGGTTGGCTTCCCATACCAGGATTTGGTTCTTCACTACGCGTTTCTCCCGCAGCCTCCTTTTTCACTCTCCATGTTTCTCCCATTTCTCCAACTCTCGTTCTCTCCCTTTCAAAACCCTAATATTTAAAACTAGATTTTATCTCTTATTATTCCTAGCATATTCTGTTTTTATTTTAAAAAATAAAATAAAATATATTATTTGGCCTTTCTATTAATATATGGCAACAAAGCTTTTCAAGGGAATAAGAATAGGATATATCTACAGAGATTACAAACGTGAATGAAGCACGTGCATTTAATGCCACGGGTTGACGGATGTCGCTGCCATGATTCGAAACCCTGTACCTGCATACACAAATAGCACTAGCCACTGAACTAGACGCATTCTCATAACATAAAATGCACCAATTATTTATATACATATATAATTTACATTCCATAATTAAGTAAATAATTAAAATAAATAAACAACACTTAATTTAAATCAATCAATTAATTATTCCATCATATATCAAAATTAAATAAAATACTTAATTTAAATAAATCCACAATCTAAAATAAGCCATCAATTTTTCTATGTTTCCCTTTATTCTAATTTTTTCCGGGTCTTACAGGTATGGTTACATGAAGGCATCAATGCCTTTCCATTGCATATAATACGAGTGAGTGGTTATGGCATAATAGATTTGGTCACCTAAATTTTCACCATTTACACCAACTAAGTCACAAGAATCTGGTTACTGGACTCCCTTCAGTCTTGATTCCAGATTAGGTTTGTGAGAATGCATTCAATGCAAGCAAATCAAACCAAAGTTTAAGAAATTTGTGGCTGGCAAAGCATCTAAGAACCTTGGTGTTGTATATTCTAATGTTTATGGGCCAATGCAAGTTGAAAATGGATCACCCGACTTGGTCCACCACAGGTTGGCTACTTATAGTAGCACACCACAAATTCTGATAAGTTACCATGCAATAGGTGGATATAAGCTATTTGACCCCAGCTCAAACCAGATGTTTATTAGTACGGATGTTTATGTTGATAAGTCAACCAGTTGGACATGGACAACCATTGAAGAGAATTCAAATGCTTCCAAAGTTCTATTTGAAGATGAGAGTATGGAATAAGACAAATTTGTTGATTATGGTGCGAGAAGATCATCTAAAGTTACAAAACTCCCAACTCACCTTCGTGATTATTGAGTGTTTAGTGATTTAGTGTGTTAGTAGAGGGAAATCTGGTGCATTTTGCACTCATTGCAGAATTTAAACCAGTTATATTTGAAGAGCTAGTCAAAGATGTTCATCGGAGGAAGGCTATGGAGGAGGAAATTGATTCAATAGAAAAGAATTAGACTTGGGAACTTGTTGAGCTGCCTCAAACGAGAAGCCAATCAACTTCACCATAGAAGGTCAAGCTTATGGCAAAGGGCTTCTTGTAGAGAGCTGGAATAGACTATGGTAAAGTTTGTGTGCCTATTGCTAGTATTGAAACCATCATATTGGTGGTTGCTATTGCTACGAAAGCTAATTAGTCCTTACACGAGTTAGATGTTAAAGTAGCCTTCCTAAATGGTCCTCTTGAAGAAGAGGTTTATGTGTAGCGACCTAGAGGTTTTGAGCTGAAAAGTGAAGAGTAGGAAATATATAGGCTGAAAAAGTCCTTATATGGGCTTATGCAAGCACCAAGGGCTTGGAACAAGCGGATAAATGGTTTTTTAGATAAAATTGGCTTTGTCAAGTCTATTTCTGAGCATGGAGCCTATATGAAAGTCTAGGAGAACAACAACAAAAATTGAGAATGTAGTGAAGAGTTAACCTGCTGCAAGTGTGAAGTTCAAAAGGAGTTTGAGATAAGTTATTTGGGGAAGCTAAGTTATTTCCTAGGAATTGAGTTCAAACAAACTCCATATGGGATGGCAATGCACCAAACAAAGTATGCGAGAGATTTGCTGAAAACATTTGATATGCAATATAGTAATTATGCCAACACACCAATAGAAGTAGGATTGAAACTTGAGAAAAATCATGATGAAGGGAGTGTTGATCCTACTCAATATCGAAGTATTGTTGGAAGTCTATGTTATCTATGTAATACTAGACCTGATTTGAGTTTCAATGTTGGATTAGTGAGTAGATACATGCAAGAACCAAAGGTTTCACACCTTCTTATAGTGAAGTGCATACTTAGATACCTACATGGAACTGAAAAACTAAGGATTTATTTTTTTGTCGAAAGGGAATGATTACTTGATGGGAAATTCTGATGTTGATTGGTGTGGTGGATAGAATGATAGAAAGAACACGGCTGGGTATATAATTTTCATTGGAGATGCACCATTTTCTTGGAGCTCAACCAAGGAACTAGTGGTGGCCTTCTCATCTTTTGAGGCTGGGTATATCTGAAGCAGCTTGTCAAGCAACATAGTTGCATTCGTTGATGAAGGAATTGAATTTGGAGAAATCATGTAGATTGAAGCTACTGATTGATAACAAATATACAATAGATTTGGCAAAACATACAACCTCACATGGTAGAAGCAAGCACATTGAGACCATACTTTTGCACCTTTATTACTTATTACTACCATAAGGGTTCATCTCCATAGCCGGAAGGAAGCTTGCACCTCCATTGGTGGAAGTGGCGACTCCCAACACCTCCATTTGACGTAGGCAAAACAACCTGTACTTCCATAGAAGCTTCATTGCACCTCCATCGTTGAAGGCACCAGACCTACACTTGGTTGTAGCTGTTGGGTTTTTAATAAACTTAAATGTATTAACCATATAGGTAACTAGCCGTTGTAAGAAACTAGCCATTGTGAGTGGTTAATGCACTAGCCGTTATAGTCTAGATAGTTAATGAGTTAGCCGTTTATAGCCGTTGAGAGTACAATGGTGAGGAAATGTGGGTCTATAAATATATTATGTATTGTATGAACAACAACACAAGAGGTGAATAAAATTTGTTCACAAGATTATAGAGTTCTTGTCTAACAAAGTGCTAACAAAGTGGTATCAAGAGCCAGTTAGCTTAAGTGTCTGAGTGGAAAAAAGAGAAAGCTAGATAGTTTGAATGTTTGAGAAAAGAGAGATAGAGACCTAAGTGTTTGAGAAAAAAGAAAGTGAGATGGCCAGTCTTACAAACAGTATTTCCCTGCCCAAGTTGACAAAGGCTGTTAACTATGACAATTGGAGTCTCAAAATGAAGGCCCTTCTTGTATCCCAAGAAAATTGGGAGGTGGTTGAAGATGGTTTCGATGAACCAGCCAACACTACAGGTTGGTCAAACGCCCAGTTGAAAGTGCTGAAAGACGCACGTGTGAAGGACAAGGCAGCTTTGTACATCCTGTACCAAGCTGTGGACGAGTCTGGCTTTGAGAAGATTGCAAGTGCTAAATCTTCAAAAGAAGTGTGGGACATATTGGAGAAGGCGTATAAGGAGATGACCGAGTGAAGCAGGTGCGACTTCAAACACTTAGAGGCGAATTGGAGAGCATGAAGATGAAGGAGACAGAAGGAGTAGCCGAGTATATTACTCGGGTTGAAACTGTGGCAAATCAACTTAGTAGAAAGCCAAGTTGTGGAAAAGATTTTGAGGTCTCTAACGGATGAGTTTGAGAACATGGTGTGTGCGATTGAAGAGTCTAAGGACTTGTCAATGCTCATAGTTGAAGAGCTTGCTGGGTCCCTTGAGGCGCATGAGCAGCGGAAGAAGAAGAAGAAGGTTGAGCCATTTGATCAATTACTCCAAACAAAGATGTCAATTAAAGATGAGAAAGCTCAGAACACTCAAGGTAGAGGACGATATCGAGGAGGTATAAGAAGTGGTCCTGGTGGTAGAAGCCGTGGACAAGAAGAGAAAGAACAATCCGGTCAACAAAATTGGCACAAAAAAGGACGAGGTCAATCAAGCAACTCAAATGTTGAGTGCTTTAAGTGCGGCAAGTATGGCCATTATGCGAAGGACTATTACTCAGGCAAGTGTTTCAGTTGTGGTAAGTCCGGACATTTTGCCAAAGATTGTAAATTTGAAAGTAGAAAGGAAGAGACGATCAACCTCACAAAAGATGTTGAAGAAGAAGCGATATTGTTGATGATGGTGCATAGCTCGAGAGTCGAGCATAAGCAAGTGGAGAACTCGGCAAGAAGACCAAGTAGCAAGGAGAATACAGTAAGAAGGCTGAGTATAGTCGATAACTCTACAAGACAGTCAAGTAGTGTGGATAGCTCGGTAAGACAACTGAGTCAGTTGCATAGGATGGTGAGACATGCAGATAGCCCACACAGGGTGGTGGAGCAAGAAGATACCCTGGACACCATGGTGGAGCATGAGGCCAACTCAGTTAATTTGGTGGAACGCCTACATAGCTCAGATAAGGTTGTTGGGCAAGTGGATTTCTCATATAGCTTGGTGGAGCGCGTGAAAAGCTTGAATAGCTTAGAATTTGAAGAAGAAAAGCTTATAATCCAAAGGTTAGAAATTGCAAAAGGAGACTTGCAACAGAGTATTGAAAAGAAGGTTAGAGACAATTTAGTTCTACAAGAAAGCATGGAGAGAAGGAAACAGGCTTTGCAAAAGCGGCACTTGAAATATGAAGAAGATGTTTCAAGTTTGCAAGAACAGTTACAAGTTGAGAAGGATCTGAGAGCTGCACTGGAGGTGCAAGATGAGAAATGGCGACTTGAAATGGATGAGGAGATTGAGGAGATTGAGCACAACAATACGTGGGTCTGGTCTGATCTTTCAAAAGGAAGTCGACCTATTGACAATAACTCAATTAACGACAAGTCGGTCACAAAGACAAAGAACCCAATGAGTAATAAGTCGGCCAAAGAGAAGAACAAGTTTGCCAGTAAGGATGCAAAAACTGAAAGAGCAGAGAACAAGTTAGTCACAGGGAAAGCGAAGTACAAATCGATCATAGATAAAGTGAAAGGGAAGTTAGTCATGAAGAAAGCGAAGAACTTAACTATTCATGAAAGGGACAAGCACAATGTGAGAAGAGTTATTGCACGTTGGAAGCCATGATGAAGAATAAAGGAACAAAGATGGAGAATAAAAGAAGCATTTAAGTTTAAGGGGGAGTTTTGTTGGGTTTTTAATAAACTTAAATATATTAACCACTATAGGTAACTAGCCCTTGTGAGTGGTTAATGCACTAGCCGTTAGAGTCTAGATAGTTAATGAGTTAGCCATTTATAGCCGTTAAGAGTACAATGGTGAGGAAATGTGGGTCTATAAATATATTATGTATTGTATGAATAACAGCATAAGAGGTGAATAAAGTTTGTTCACCAAAATTATAGAGTTTTTGTCTAACAAAGTGCTAACAGTAGCCTCTGAAGCGCATTATCGGCAATGTGAAGAAGAAAAGTTTGCATTTTCATTATTGGTGGTTTGTTTGTAGGGGAAGGGATATCTGGTGCGAATGTGTTTTTGGATTCAGAATGCAACCGAATTGTACAATCTGTAACGTCAAAGGAGGGGTGGCCTTCTAGCAATAGAAGTGCAGAAACTACACGGAGGTGCGGTGATGACTTCCGTTAGGTGTTTTTAATATTAGGATTTTAAATATTATGGTTTTTAATATTTTTAAAATTAAGGTTAGTTAAGTCATTTCACTTAAGCTATGGGATACAGGAAGAAAATATGGGGTGCATGAACAAATAGCCATATTAAATCTTGAATTGGGCCAAATAAAACGTAAAAAGAAAATTGAAGGGGTTTTCTTCCTGCACCCCTAATATTTCTTCTGCACCTCTAAACTTTTCATAAATTCTAAAAGTACCCTTAGTATTTTAAAATTTTAAATTAATCAATCTCTGTTTATCTCTCCTATTTAATGCCTCACTTTCTTTTCACTCAACCCTAGCCGCCGCACACCCCCCAATCTCTCATATGCCCCACTCTCCCCTCCAACGTGACCCACTCGTCGTACCCCACTCCTATTTTTTTTTTGTCCGCTGTCCCTCTTCCTTCACCATTCCTCTCCAACAGGTAAGTAAACCTATCCCTTGTATATTTTAATTTTTTAATTTTTTGATTATTTCTGCCATGTTTGGTTGCTGTATGTAGTTATTTTTTTATTTGAATATAGATTTGTAAAAACACAAACAAACCCGAAAGTCGATTATGGAAGTGGACTTCCATGGAACCAGTTTCGGTTGACGACGAAAAAAAAATGGCACTTACGGAAGTCTACTTCCGTAGTTAAAATTGAGTTCTGACTTCCGTAGAGTGTGCGTGACTTCCGTACGCGGCGACTTCCGTAGGCGTACTCGACTTCCGTAGGCGTACGTGACTTCCGTAGGCGTACGTGACTTCCGTAGGCGTACGTGACTTCCGTAGGCGTAAGCGACTTCCGTAGGCGTAAGCGACTTCCGTAGGCGTACGCGACTTCCGTGACATGTTCCATAATTTTTTTTACTTAATTTTAATTTTAATGTAAATAATTTTGATATTAATTAATTTTAATTAATTATAATTTTAAATAAGTAAAATTTAGAATAATTAAAATTTTAGTTATTTACGATTTTGAATAATTTTTATTTTATTTTATTTTATTATTGAGTAAATATAATTTAAAAAAATTAGAATTTAAAATAATTAGAATTTAAAATAATTAAAATTATAGTAATTTACGATTTTGAATAATTTAAATTTTAATTAATTTTATTATTGAGTAAATATAATTTTAAATAATTATAATTTAGAATAATTAAAATTTTAGTTATTAACGATTTAGAATAATTTTAATTTTAATTAATTTTATTATTGAATTAATTTTATTATTGAGCAAATATAAATATAATAATTATAATTTTAAATAATTATAATTTAGAAAAATTAAAATTTTAGTTATTTATGATTTTGATAAATTTTAATTTTAATTAATTTTATTATTGAGTAAATATAAATATAAATAATTTTAATTTTAAATAATTAAAATTTTGAATAATTAAAATTTTGGTTATTTATGATTTTTGAATAATTTAAATTTTAATTAATTTTATTATTGAGTAATTATAATTTTAAATAATTATAATTTTGAATAATTATAATTTTAATTAATTAATTATTGAGTAAATATAAATATAAATAATTATAATTTTAAATAATTATAAATTTGAATAATTAAAATTTTAGTTATTTATGATTTTGAATAATTTTAATTTTAATTAATTTTATTATTGAGTAAATATAATTTCAAATAATTATAATTTTGAACAATTTTATTTGAAATTTATTTTAATGTTAATATAATTTAATTTAATTAATTATAATATTAATTAATTTTATTTATAAATAATTATAATTTTGAATAGTAATAATAATATATTATAATTTTGAATATTAATAATTATAAATAATTATTTTTTGTTCGAATAAATTTATTTGTAATTACAGACATGGCTAGGACAAGAGGAGCACATCGTGGTGGCTCAAGTTCTTCACATGCTGAGGCTTCTGAGCAAGAGCCTAGGCATAGACCTACTGCATCTGTTTGTAAAAGAGGTAAGGGTCATCATAGAGAGAGTGATCCATCATCTCATGGGAAAGCTGGTTCATCAACTGGTCATGGAGAAGCTGGTCCATCATTACCAACTCCTATACTTACCACCCATTTCACAGCCTAACAATACATACGTTATCCTCCCAGGTTGACCAGTAGCTTTGTCAGATCTGATAGTGACAACAACAAAACCAAGATGAAATGCTATCCCTCGAACCCAATGAATCAACTCATCTCGTGTTGAAAACATCTGATCAGTCGTAAAATTATTTGTATAGTCTCCATCACTCATCTCATTTATAAAAGAAGAGAAATTTGAGATGAAAATCGAATTTACTTGTGAATCCATAAAATTTAAAGGGAGATCGTCCATCTTAGATCACTTTAACCACCTATAATCTAACATTAGTAATCAATACCACTTTTTACAAAATAAAATAAATATAAAAAAATTAAAATATTCCTCAAACAATTAAATAAATATAAAAAAATTCAAATATACATAAACACTCAACCATAAAAAATAAAATAAAATAAATTAAAATCAATAAAAAATAAAAATATTCATTCAAAAATATAAAACAAACACACAATAAATAAATAGTAAACTTAAACAAATAATAATTAAAACGCACAAAAATATAAACAAAAAATAAATATTCATATAAATAAAAGTTAAATAAATAATATAAATAAATAATAAATCAAACATAAGTTATTATTCAAACCGTAACAAAATTATAAATTACAAAATAAAATAAATTAAAATATCACTAAGTCTAAAAACATGGAAGTAGAAAAGTGAAAGAAAAAAGAAAAAAGAAAACTTAGTATAGCGAAGTGGAAAACTGAAAAAGAAAAAACAAAGCTTAGCCATCTATGGAAGTGGAGTGGAAAAGTGAAAAAAAAAAATAAAAAAAGAAGCCTGGTAGAACATAGATAGCATCGGAAGTGGAAAAAAAGAAAAAAAAAAACAAGATAAACCACTAACTACGGAAGTGAAAAAATTTACTCACCATACTACTTACCAAACAAATTCTCGACTTCTGGGCAAAATATTCACTTAAAAACCAGAAGTCCACTTCCGTAACATTATAAACATTTTACTTCACCGGAAGTCCACTTCCGATTTAACCATACACTTCCGGAAGTCGACTTCCGTTTCACACATACACCGGAAGTCGACTTCACGGAAGTCGACTTCCGTACGAGGAAAAAAATAATTCGATTTCCGTAAAATTTCACTTGTCTCCGGAAGTCGACTTCCGTTTTACATATACACTTCCGGAAGTCGACTTCCGTATATGGAAAAAATAACTTGAGTTACGCATGACACTTCCGTAAATAAAAATGACTTTATGAAATATTAAAAACGCACCAACATTTATCTCACACGTAAACTTATCAAATATAAACTTTCCATTCTAAATGCGCGTACCTCTTTTCCTGAGAAGAAATGAAGCAAATGGAATTTCACACTTCAACCACGAAATTTTGTGTAGTGAAAGTGAAAGTAAGTAAGTGTAAGTGCAACCTTAAGTGAAACTGAAGAGGGGTGCAGGGTATATAAACGACTGGCCGGTAATTAATTCAGGCAGCCAACTAACTCTGTCATTCATAATTGTTCAATTATTGCGTTTACCTAATTAAACTTTTTTTATTTATTTAATTTTCTAAGGGCATAAATGGAAGAGCATGAATATTTGGAGGTGCAGAAGAAATATTGGGAGTGCTGGAAGAAACCCCCAAATTGAATGGTGTAAAAGAAAACTGTTTTCTTATCAAGGTTGGACCAACGAAACAGGCAATAGTTCTTTAGTTTACATCACCTTTTCCTTTGCTCTTTCTTTACCTATTCTTTTTTCATCATACTTTTTTTTTTAAATTGCAATTTTTAGATTTTTGTTTTTGTTGTATTTTAAATTAAGTTTTTCAATTTAAAATTATTCTTTTAATATAAAAATATTATTTTTAATTTAAAAATAAAATTATTTACTACCTATTTTTAGATCTTTTAAAACCAAATTTTATTTATCACAATTAAATTGGGCGTTGACAACGATTAAAAAAGTAAAATTATTTTTTCTTAAGTGATTATTGAAGTGGGAAACAAAAGATCTTAAAAGAATTTCTGGAAAACATTTCCAAAAATACAACTGAACATATATTAAACAAAATGAAACATACGAAACAAAAATAATGTGAAAGCTGGAAATAATAGGGCAAAACTTGAGATAGGGATAAGTAAACGTAATGATATCAATCTCAAAAAAAATAATAACAAAACTTCTTTCAAAAATAAGAAGAAAAAAAAAAGAGAAAGGAAAACACTAACATTAGAAACATATTAGTATACCTTATCATTTAAGTGGATGGCGTCGAAGTTTCCTTTTATCATTCTTTGAAGTATGATTTATGTGTTGTCGAATAAGGGTTTTGGATTCTGAAAGAAAAAGTAGGTGAAAAAGATTGGTGAACCTTCTATTCAAACTGAAATAAAAGCAAAGTAATAACTCAAATACAAAGTGTTTTAGAGGAGGTGAACAAATTCAACCATTTCATAACTCGTCGAGATATTTAATATTAAAAAAGACTAGTTTCTAATAAAATCCAACACATAATTTGTTAATAGGTAATACTAATTAGAAAACTTAAATATTAATGAAATAATTAAATAGAGTACAAAATAATTTATTTAAACCTTTAAAAATAATTGTTCTTGCAGAGAACAAACAAGAAGTCAGACACAAGAGTCACCTTACCATGTAGTCCGCTATCTCCTCAGTTGGCCTCTTCCCATTCGATAGATGTCGGCTTGAACCCAGGAGGGGTTACCTGCAGAAGAAT
>Ga0214544_1002780_pt1 | contig 36594 bp, 22 predicted proteins | sample CNSS3metaG_FD_160074 | JGI IMG/M metagenome (GOLD analysis project Ga0214544, IMG submission 160074) | Root nodule microbial communities from cowpea collected in UCLA plant growth center, Los Angeles, California, USA - CNSS3 | ecosystem: Host-associated > Plants > Roots > Nodule | place: USA...
TAGCCTTATGGCCCCACTATGAGTGGCATGCTCCCTTGCTCCATTACCATCTTCTTATGCTTCCATATTCTTCTTGTTTTCCTTCATTTTAATTTGGCAATTGTGTTTGTGTTGTTATCTTGTTTCATTTTCTTGTTCAAATCATTGCTCTCCTTCTATTGAACACCAAGAGTCTTTGTTCTTGAGATAATCTTATCAATGGCATACTCACACCACCATTATGATTATTTTGTCTAACTTCTATTAATTGATTAATGTAAATTAGATTATAATTGATTAAAATTATGATATTCATACAATATTACAGTAATATTAGTGTTATTGGATTATTGTTATGTTCCATCAAATGCCCTGATTTTATCAATATGGAATCTGTCACGATTTGGAAGATATTATCCCATGAAACTGATTGATTATGTGATGTTTTGAATGTTCCGAGCTTCATCACAACATTTTAGAATATGCAACTTCAATCATGTGCACTATTAATGACATGAATCTTATGTTTTTGAAAGAACCTCAAGGTGTAGTTGGATAGAGTATTCTAATAAAGCAATTCATTTTTTTTGGAGAATTTAAATTTTTTTGTAATGAAATGCTTTGTTTGAAAAGAGAAATTAAAAAATATTTAAAATATAAATATTTTTTAAAGTATTTCAATTAGTTAAATTATTAGAAATTTAAATACCCTTAAAATAAGTAGAATTTGAAAAAAAAATTCTCTTTCACGACCTTACACTCTGAACTAATACTTAAGTTGACTAATACGTTTTAAATTTAATTTAAAATTTTTATACATTAAAATAAAGACTTAATTATGTTTTAAGTCTCTCTTCAAATTGGTGTCCCCAATAAATTGTTGTGGTCTCTTCTTCAAATTTAAAACTTTTCAATTGAATCCCTACTCTTAAGTGTGTGTGTTAACTTTATGATGTGACAGTTATCTTGCACTCTCATTTTTCATAAATGTTGCAGATATTATTTGTTACAAAAGACAGTTATGACTTGATCTTTTCCTATATTGATTACATTTAAAGAAAATAATTTTTAAATTTACAAAAATGTTGCAAAAAAAATTATAAAATATAAAACATGTAACTGGAAAATTATAAAAAAAAAATTAAAAATATAAAATTACAAAAATTAACAAATTATAAAATATATAATTCCATAATTCCATAATTACAAAATTACAAAATATATAAATATATATTTTATTTTATAATTTTATAATTTATAATCTTATAATATTATAATCTTATTAATCTTATAATCTTATAATTACAAAGAAATAAAAATTATATTCATATATTTGTATATTTTATAATTTTGTAATTATGAAATTATATATTTTTTATAATATTTGAATTTGTTAATTGTTGTAATTTTATATATTTTAATTTTTAATTTAATAATTTTTTTATAATTTTATAATTATGTTTTATTTTTTTGTAAATTTGTATTTTTGTATTTTTTGTATTTTTAAATTTATTATTTTCATTAAATTTAAAAATATTTTTTGTTAAATGCATTAGATATTCAGAAAAAATCTTGTCTTTCAGGTCTCTTGTAACAAAAAATTTGACGACAATTATGGAAAGTAAAAGTGTAAGTGTTACAGTTGAAATTAAAACAGACAAATATATGTTTGAGGGCTTGTTGAGTCCTTCCACTATTCCTGATATTTATATAAAATGATAAAGGAGATACAAGAAAGTTGAAACATTAAAGGCTACAACTAGGTGCTAGGTCTAGAGGTTATTCAACACTCAACCTCCTAGCTTACACATAATGATTGTCTAGATATACTAATTATTTCTACAGTTACATCACAAAGTTAAGTGTCACACTTAACTTAATTAACTTAACTGTAGGATCTCAATTAAAAAAATTTAAAAATTTTAAGGATTTAATAGAATATAGAAATTTATTAGAGACTCAATTGTAAGTTTCAATATTTATCAGTCAAAACATAATTATGCTTAAAATAAATATTGTTTAAATTAAATTTTATTTCACAAGAAATTCAATTGAATTATTTTATCCAAACATGAAATTGAAATGTAAGTTATTTTAATTTCTTTATCCAAACAAGTTATTTAGAAAATGAAGGGAATTTAATTGCAAGCAATTCAAATACAATGGATTTCAATTTTTCAGCATTGTTGAAATGCTTTATCCAAACACAATGTCAATGAATGTGAGAAATTACTGAAAAATTAAGGATGATATTGTTATTATAATATTTCTATTTAGATCTTTATCGAATTCAACATCAAATTGGCTGTATCGAATCCTATCATTTCAATGTAATTTCTATAGTATCGATGTTGCAACCATACCCACACTTATGTGGGCGCAACCACAACTTTGTGGGTGAACTTTTAATGTACTTTTCTTTTTAGGTAATGATATGTTGACAAACAAAATTTTAACAAAGTTTGACAAAGTATTTTTTTAGGTAAAAAATGTACTACTTTATTACGGTATTTTGATTAAAAAATAAAAAATTAATCTATTTAATTCTATTTATAGAAAATTTGTCAAAGTTTGTCGATAAATAATTTTCCTTTCTTTTTTTTTTATCATACCTTGCACAACCATGTGAGTGTAGCCACATTTCTATAATCAACCTTACCTTTAACTTCTCATATAATTATCTATACTTTTGCTTATGATGAAATGTTACTTATAGAGAATACTAAAACTAATTTTATATTCATAATCACATTAACAAACACAATTTAAGTTCAAACATAATAGGTAATTGAACTAATTCATTTTAGTAAAAGTGATTTTATCATAGGATAATTAGTTGTCTTATGACATAAGTGGATCACTAAGGTAAAACTTACTATCATTGAACTTGTTATGAATCGAAGGAGAAAAATAAACGCGAAGATACTAAAAAAGTAAGTCACAAGTCAACTACATAAAAAACATGATACAACATAGGCTTTTCTACCTTATATATTGATCATCTAGTTTATGTGTATACAAGGACTCCAACTCATTTGAACATCAATATAAAATATTAATAATAATGGTACAAAATTAAAAAAAAAGTAAATAATGGAAAAAAGTCTATCAATATATCATTATTGTATACTGATTAAATAAGTCTATCAATATATTTAATTATCCAAATAACTTCGTCCATTCATAAAAATACATTATATATGATTACAAAATAACGACTTGTCTAGTATGTACATAAACATAATAATACATCAACTTAATTACTATTACATATTCTACTATACACAAATATATTTATAATTATATATTTCACATATATTTCAATAATCTTCATTAAATATTTAATTCTTTTTTTATATTATTAACCCTTTTATTCCAACTAGCGTAAACACAAATGATATTGCGTCTGTGTGTACGCATTTTTTAAATATGAATGATATTATATTAGTAGATGATAATAGTGTAATGTTATTAAGTTAATATATAAAATAAATTTACATTTATTAAAAGTAAAATGAAATGAATAGAGAAGATAATTGTTGATAAATAAAAAAAAGTAAAAAGATAAACAGTTTTATAGAAAATAGGTAAAAGTAACCATTAATTTTAAAAATAGTTACTTTTATTATAAAGAATATAATTAGTATTATAAAATGTAGATAAAAAAGAAAATATCTTTATATATTATTATAAATATTATAATTACAAATTATAAATAATCATAATACATTATTGAAATAAATATTTTATTCAAATATTATATTATTTGTTTTCTAATCAAAATATTAAATATTAGAAAAAAACAACCAACCCGAACGCGGGTCTCGAACTAGTTTAACAATAAACTTAAGAACAATTTAACGTCACTTTCATTCCATGTAAAGTTAATTTAGCAAACAGAAAGATTAAGCAAAGGTATCGAGCACTATGCAGATCAGAGATCTCGTTTGTAATAAAATTTAAAAGTTTAGAAAAAGGTAAACCATGAATTTGTAATAAAATTTAAAAGAAATTACAACTGAGCAAAGAATACGGTTAATTTAAATACGGAAGAAAAAAAAAATTATGGTGAGAGAGGCATTCACGTAGGAGTTGGCACCATCGATTGAAATATAGAAAAAGTGGCATCCATGGCGAGAGCAGAGTACCTTCAATTCCACGCTTTCTGATGAGTGTTCGTGTTCGTGTTCGTGTTCCATCCCTATAACAACACGCTGCATTCATTCGCACTGTGCATTAGAAAAGGCAGAAAAAAAAATCGTGTGAAAAAAAAAAAGGAGAAAGAAAGTTGTGTTTGGCAGTTACACAAAACATCGTTGGTCAAAAACACGCGGTAGCGTTGCGTTTTGTTTTTAACCGTAAGATGAAACAGCTTCACAAGCAACCCAGTCTGAATCACAGAAGGGAGGAAGAGATGACGAGCAGCGAGGCCTCACCCTACTCCCCCAAATCCATCAAGCACACCAGATCGCTCCCCAGATCCATCAACTACCTCCTCAGAGAGCAGCGTCTTCTCTTCATCCTCGTCGGGATTCTCATCGGCTCCACGTTTTTCATCATCCAGCCCACGCTCTCCCGCATAGGCCCACCCGAGTCCCACAACTTCCTCCCCCGCTCTGGCCTCACTCGATTATCCGGCTCCCACACGGGCCGGGTCCCCGTCGGGATCACTGGCCGAAGACCGCGGATCGTCGTCACCGGCGGCGCGGGCTTCGTCGGGAGCCACCTCGTCGACAAGCTCATAGCGCGTGGGGACGACGTCATCGTCATTGACAATTTCTTCACCGGGAGAAAGGAGAACCTGGTCCACCTCTTCGGCAACCCTAGGTTCGAGCTAATTCGCCATGACGTCGTTGAACCGATTCTCCTCGAGGTGGATCAGATCTACCACCTCGCGTGTCCCGCTTCGCCGGTGCATTACAAGTACAACCCTGTCAAGACCATCATATCCTTCTAATTTCTGACTGACTCCCAGTTTTTTTCAACTCTCTTTTAAATATTGCTTTACTTGAATTTTGTGATCCTTAATTGTTGGTTTACAAGACGAATGTGATGGGGACGCTTAACATGTTGGGCCTTGCGAAGAGAATTGGGGCTAGGTTTCTGCTTACTAGCACCAGTGAGGTCTACGGTGATCCGCTGGAGCATCCTCAGAAGGAGACTTACTGGGGAAATGTCAATCCAATAGGTGAGTGAGTGAGCGAGTGAGTGAATACACCAAGCTTTTATGTTTTGACATAATCTTTCAATTTTGTGGTTTCCTTTGGCGAATTTAGGTGAGAGGAGTTGTTACGATGAAGGGAAGCGGACTGCGGAGACTTTGGCCATGGATTATCATCGAGGTGCTGGCGTTGAGGTAGGTTATGTGTTTGTTGAATTCATTGAGTAGTTTGAATTATTTATTTTTTATGTGTTATCTATGTTGTTGGATGATAAGTTTAGTGTGATGTATTATATTTGTATTGTATGATGTGTTGTTTTAACTTGAGAACAGGATTACATGTGGTTTTTCTTCCCTTCATTATTTTTCTTTTATTAATTTTACTTGTCATGTTAAATTATTTAGATTGTTTGTTTGCTAGTCTTACACACTGGAAATTGTATCATACTGTAGTGTTCAGCCCTGGCATTACTGAACATATTATTTTCCGCCCATATATATATATATATATATATATATATATATATATATATATATATATTATTTTCTGTAACCATTTCTAATCAGAAGTGTAACATGCACACGTGTATCAGTAGCTAAATGCTGAAGATTCAGTTTTCATCTCTTATCAGAGAGCAGCTGACTGTCTGAATGTTTGCTAGGAAATCCACTTCTAATTTCATTCATAGAGGAAGCATTAACAAAACTTGTGGACGATTATTAGAGAAATAAAGACCCTGGATAGTCTCCTTTTTGCTGATAAATAATTAGTGAAGTTCCTAGAATAAATGAATAAATTGATATTTTTTCTTTGTCGAGAACTTATTTGCAAAAATCAGGCATATATAATGTGATATCTCTAGCTGGAAGTGACGGCAGCTTCCATGAGAAAGGAGAAAAAGTTCTTCTTATAGGATGTGTTGGTTAATACATATTCCACTCTGCTAATGTTGGATTTTTCAACTAAATAGGATTAAGAATCTGAAATAGGTATTTGCTGCTACATTTTTCAACCGAGTACCTATCTATGTTTTGGGTCATTCGTCCTTTGCTTAAGCACCTGTTTTATTTTTTGTTGCTACATCTCTTACCTATTTATTTAGAACTCATTGAAAGCAGGTGCATTTAATTTTTCTGTTGCGGTGGTATATCCTGAATGTTCTTTCAACTAGTATTGGCAAATTTTAATTTTGGATATAAACCAGATGGTCAGCCTAGGTTTGACAGGTAGATATGCTGTTAGTTATGACATCAATTTTATGTTCTACTATAAACCAGGACATAACATGTTTATTCAGGCTAATTGGTACAATATGATTCTCTGTAGCTCAGTAGAGCAGCAGCTGCCTGCTGTAGGAAAGTTTAGCATCTTTGCATTGCACAAATTTGGCCCAAATTTGCAGCTGAATAGCAGCCCACCAAATAGTGGAGGATGGCACAACTATTCCCCGTCCAATTCTTAACCTGGGATGTTGATGTTTGTGGTAAATTTTGTTAAAAGATTACGAAATAGGTTTGTTTCTTAAAAATTAGGAGTATCAGTAAATTGTGTTTTGAAACTCGAGTTCTAATTGAGGAAGTTATGTCTTGGATGCAACTTACCTGTTTTGCAACTTACCTGTTTTGGTAATTATTTTTTAAATTTGGTCCGTTCAGTCAATTTTTTATTTACCCAAAAATGTAAAAATCCTTGTAAACCTTTTTTATTTGTTTAACTGTTTACTTTTCTGCACAACTTTCCCAAGAACAGCTATGTAAGCAAGTAAGTAGAGGTTTTGAACAAAAATAGATTCAGACAAATTCTTTTGTGTGTGTGCAAGTGCACGTATTAAAACAAACCTTTTGGTTGCTGGCAATATGTATTCCATGAAATCTTTTTAAGATTGATCACGTGTCGTTTATATGTAGGTTCTGAAAGACTTTTAATTCAATGCATGACTTTATATGCGTAACAAATTTTTTATTCAGAGAAAATTATTATTTAATCCTATACAAGAGAAATTTAAACTACCTATGTTAAATTCTTCAAATTACATGTTATGGAGACTGATCTGGTTTTATGTTTTACAGGTTCGTATTGCTCGAATTTTCAATACATATGGACCTCGGATGTGTTTGGATGATGGTCGTGTTGTTAGCAATTTTGTTGCACAGGTCAGACTTTCTTTTCTTTATTTTCAAATTATTTTGATGTTATTTTCTTATACTATTCATTTTCATTTATTTGTTAATTTATTTTTTCAGGCTATCCGTAAGCAACCATTGACTGTATATGGTGATGGGAAGCAAACAAGAAGTTTCCAATATGTCTCTGATTTGGTATATAACTAACATGTCTTTTTTTATAATTATTTTGGAAAGTATATTTCACTGAATCCCTCATCTTTGGATTATAAACAGATTTTAAATAATGAGATAAGATATATATTTGAGTTTTTCTTTTACTTATTTTTTTTTTATCTGGGGTGTGTGAAACTTGTATTTTAAAACTGTAACTCTGTATTTTGAAATAAAACACTCAACTAGCTTTGTTCGACCTGATTTACTTAAATGATATTTTTTTTTCTTGGGTGAAATCCAATATCATTCAAATAGAAATGAAATTTAAGAGAGTTATTAAGAGAATACTTGAAACAGAGAAACAGCTGATTTGGAAGGTTAAAAGAAATTATTAGCCATTAGTTGTAATTCGACTGACCTATTTTGTGAAAATATGTTTTCTATTGATTTAGAATAGGACAAGTTCGAATTTAAGAATGAAGGATTTGTTATGTCTGCATTTTGATGTGAATTGATGAGGAATGGTAAACTAAATTTCTTTTCCAACCCACAGGTTAATGGGCTGGTGGCTTTAATGGAAGGTGAACACGTGGGACCTTTCAACCTTGGTAACCCAGGGGAGTTTACCATGTTAGAGCTTGCAGAGGTATCTTAAGTCTTCTTTTCTTCCTTGTTATGCCTTTTCCTTATTTCTGTCAGAATATGGTGTGGGGCATCTGCATTTTATTTTTATTCAGTCCTTAATGAATAGCCTAAGATATAGCAAATTAGTTGTGGCGTTCACAGTTTTGGTGTGGATATGGTGTGACGGTGATGTTTTTATAAACACGCAGGTTGTTAAGGAAACAATTGATTCGAGTGCTACAATAGAATACAAGCCAAACACTGCTGATGATCCACATATGAGGAAGCCAGATATTAGCAAAGCGAAGGAACTGCTAAACTGGGAGCCAAAAATCCCACTTAGAGAAGGGTTGCCTCTGATGGTTAATGATTTCCGAAATCGGATTCTGAACGAAGACGAAGGTAAAGGGATGAAATAAGCACAATGCCAAAACCTGTATGTATATGGAGATTAGCATGTCTCCTGTTCATTTTTTGTTCACATATGCGGTTGTCAGCATCAACAGAAATTTCTGGTACCACCTCACTTTCTGAACAAAATATCTCTGCTCACCTTCTACATTTAATCATTTATGCTTTCTTAGCACACGATTCATGTATTTTTTAAATTTGAAAGATTTTTTCTTTTTCTTTTTAGTTTTCTTCTCTATTGTATCGATAAAAGTTGTAGTATTTGATATTTGGATTCTGGTATCACCTTTTAAAAGAAAATGGTTAATCTTTTTTCCTTTACTGCTATTAATACGGCTTCATTTATTCAAAACTGACTGTCCAACTTGCAGATGTATATAAACTGATGTTATCCCCAAGCCTTTCTACTGGAGACTGTCAAAACAATTAATCTTACTATGAATGCTCACTTATCTTTACTATTTGATCATTTATGATTGCTTAGAACACAATATATGTTTGTTATATAATAATTGTTGGAATAAATTATCAATTTAGTCTTTTATAGGTAAGAAAAATGTACTTTTTGATACTTTACAATATAAAGTTTATCATTTCTATGTATACAATCTTTTAAATCTCGTTTAGGGGTTAATAATTAATCTAAGTACAATGAAAGACTAAAAACAACGATTAAAAAAGGTTTGTGTATACGGGTTAAGAAAGATTAACACTAAAATTATATTTATTGATATTATGCCTGATTTTCAGTATAGAAATTAAAAGATAAAGTTTTTGTATTTATAGGATTAAATAAGTAACCGATAATAAGAATAATAGTTTGATATAAATGAGAGTAATGATGTGATATAAATGTATGCAACAAATCGATTGTAAAAGCAAATTAGTAATTTTATTAAAAAAAGTTTAAATTTTTGGTGGGAAACATTCTAATACATCAATTATAAGTAGTTATTACATATGCTTTTTGCTTACCTATTAATCTTCAAGGGTGTTTCCTCTGAAACATAATGCCAAGACAGTCCGAAAATGATAAATCACGAAAAACGAAATCAATACCATGATTATTTACAAAGAAGGTCAATTGTATAACTATTAAAGTTAATGCATTAATGTTAAATTAAATATAATAGAATATTTATTCTTTTAAACTAACATGATAAATAATTAAAATATATAAATGCAGATAATAATTAAATATTTATAAAGAAATTTTATTATATTATAATAAAATAATTAATAAAATGAAATGATTTTAATATTTTGTTAATCTATGTTTTATATGAAAAATAAAAAATAAAAAAATTAATTAATTTAAATGTTGATTATTTATTTTAATACATTTTATTCTAAAATATATATTCTTATGAAAGTTTTAGAATAACTTTTATTTTAATTTAAAATTTATTTAATTTACATTTTCAAACAAATTATTTTTTACATTCAATTTTATAAAATATTATTTTATAAATTATTTTTAAAACTTATTCATATATAACTAAATTTATTCTATAACTTCAATTAAATATCTCTTTTTCTTAATCTAAACCATTTTATTTTAAATTTTCTTTTCATCATTTCTTTCTTCTTCCGTATCAAGTCATCTCTTATTGTGTGATTCAAAAAATGTGTGGTGTTTGTTTGTGTATTTTCAAGAGTTCAATTGTAAGGATATTATAACTTTTGGAATGGTGTAAAGTTAGGCTAAATTTGTCTTGACAAACTGGATGTAGCTCAGACTTGAGTAAACCAATATAAAATTCTGTGTGTATTTGTTCGATCTTCTTTTCCTTGTTTATTCTTTTTTAAAAACTTTCTAAGAGTTTTTTTGAATAATCTTTTTACGGTATTTTGATGTTTTTGATTTAATTTGGAGTTGTAACCTTGCCTATACTACTAATTGAGTTTATCTTGATTAGATGTGTTGTCAGATTCTGAGTTTATAATCATTTTTTTTTTCTGCATAATTATTATAGTTCTTCAGTCTGTTGAATAATTGTTTTAATCTGTTGAATCATACTAGTCTATCTGTGTGACTCTCTATTAAATGAAATCAACTTGTTAGCTTTGTTTTCAATCGATTGAAAATGTATGTTCTGGTAGAGATTGTTTGTTGATTTGTTGCTCAATCTGATTCAAAGTAAGAGATTTTTATATGATCAAATTGAACCTAATTTTCAGTAATATCCAATTCAATCCCTCCCCCCTTCTTAGCTAAGAAAGTCTTTTAAAACTTACAATTGGTCTCAAGAGCGGGTTCTTGACAGATATTCAAGTTTGATCCTAAAACAGTTTTTGAAATGGTTGAAAATAAACTTTCTAGTTCAGTTCTTAGCTTGTTAAAACTATTACGAGCTAATGGTTTTGTGGTCATATCAATTAATTTATTTTTTGTTTTAACAAACTTAATTTCGCAACCACCTTTTAACACATGATCTCTAATGAAGTGATGTCTTATTTCAATGTGTTTAGTTTTAGATTATTGTATTGGATTCTTAGTTAGATTGATTACACTAGTGCTACAATAATACAAAGGTACCTTTACCAATTTCACTCCAAAATCCAAGAGTTGATGCTTAAGTCATATGATCTGTGCACAACAATAGCCAACTACAATGTATTATGCCTAGCTGTGGAGAGTGCCACACGTGTTTGCTTCCATGATATCAAACTCGAGCCAAATAGGTGGCAAATTTCCACTTGTGCTTTTTTATCCAATTTACACCCTATAAATTCAAAATCTGAAAATCCACTTAGGCTTATCTTAGAGTTACTTGGATATCACAATCCAATATTGATTATCCCTTTCAAATACTTGAGAATCCTCTTTGTAGATTTGTAGTGTAATTCTTTTGGATTGGATTGAAATCTTGCACACATACACACATTAAATTGGATACTTGACCTATTTGCAGTTAGATAAAAGAACCAATTAGCCCTCTGTATTTGGTTGAATCAACTTGTTGTCCATCCTCATCTGAATCCATATACCAATTTATAGCAATTGAAGTGGCAGCTTCCTTGAAATTCTCCATTCAAACTTTTTCAACAGGTCAAAATAATTTTTTGATTAGCTTAAAAATGCTCCCTGCTCAAGTTGTTTGCCTTGCAACCTTACATGGTCAAAAAAGTAGGTTAGCTCACCCATCCTTGACATCTCGAATTCACCTTGCATGGCTGTAACAAATTTTTCACACCTAGTAGTTATTATTCGAACCAAAGCTTATGTCATCAACATACACTTAAGAAAGCATCACATCACTTTCATGTTTTCTATGAAAAGTGTTTTATCAACAACAACTCTAGCATACCCTTTTGATAGTAAAAACTTGGTTAGCCTTTCATATCACTGGCGTGATGCTTGCTTTAAACTATATAAGGCCTTTTTTAGTTTAAAAACATGATCAGGGTAAAGATGATCTCCAAAACTAGGTGGTTGTGATACATACACTTCTTCATTTAAGAAACCATTCAAGAATTCACTTTTAACATCCATTTAAAACAATTTAAAATTACACATGCAAGCATGTGCCAATAACAATCTCACAACTTTTAACCTAGCAACAGGTGCATATGTTTCATCAAAATCAATTCGTTCCTCTTGGTTATAACCTTTAGCTACTAGCCTAGCTTTATTCCTAAATATGTTACCATATTCATCCATTTTATTTCTAAACACCCATTTTGTACCAATTATATTCATATAATTTATTCTAGGAACTAAAGACCATACATCATTTCTAGTAAATTGGTTAAGTTCATCTTGCATGGCAATGATCCAACTACTATCATTCAATACATCATTCACATTTTTTGGTTCAACTTGTGATACAAAAGCAACATGTTCACAAAAATTATTAAGCTTGCGTATAGTAGATACTCCTTTATCAATATCACCAATGATTTTGTCCTTTGACAGCCCTTTAGGAGTAGCCAATCCTTTGGTAAGTTGTTGTAAACAACAATTTCAGTTGATTATTTTCCTTTTTAGCTGATTCTTTTTTTGTTCCATCTTTCTTTTCTAGAATGGCATCATCTTCATCTACATCAATTACCACTTGGTTTTGCAACTTTGAGTCAAATTCATCAAATACAACATGTACAAACTCTTCAACAATCATAACCCTTTTATTATACACCCTATATGCATGATTATTTGTAGCATAACTAAGAAAGATTCCTTCATCAGCTTTTGCATCAAACTTGCCAAATTTTTTTTCATTATTCAGAATGAAGTATTTACAGCCAAACACCTTTAGGTGAGTTAGAATAGGCCTTCTACCTTTGAAAAACTCATAAGGGGTTTTCTTTAAAATAGGCCTAATCAACACACAATTTAAAAATTAGCTAGTTGTGTTGACTACATTAGCCTAAAAGTATTTTGGCAATACGGTTTCATTCAACATGGTTCTAGCAAGTTCTTCAAGCGATCTATTCTTCTTCATGACTACACCAATATTTTTAAGGAGTTATAGGAGCAGAAAAATTGTGTTTTATACCACGTTTTTCACAAAAGATTTCAAACTTTTCAATTTGAAACTCTCCTCCATGATCACTTCGAATAGAAACAATTTTAGTTTTTTCATTTTCTAAGACCTTGGCAAGTCTTTTGAAAGCATGATAAGTATTATTTTTGGATGCTAAAAATAGTGTCCATGTAAACCTAGAGAAATCATCTACTATGACTAATGGATAAAAGTTCCCACCAAGACTCATGGTTCGTGAAGGTCCAAATAGGTCCATGTGAAGCAATTCTAAAGGATTTTAGTTGAAACACGATTTTTAGGTTTGAAAGAGACCTTAATTTTTTTTCCCTTTCGGCATGCTTCGCATACTTTATCCTTCTCAAACTTAAGTTTTGGTAGTCCTTCAACCAACTATTTTCTATTCAACCTGTTTAAACAATGTTGCATATGAATGTGATGAAGTCTTTTATGCCATAACCAATTGTCATATTTTTTTGTGAGAAAACAATGTATGTTATTTGATGCATGATGTAGATCAAGCAAGTATATATTGTTAACTCTTTTTTCTATTAACACAATTCTATAACATACATCAAAGATAACATAATGACTAGGTTCAAACACTACTTTATATCCCTTATCACAAAGTTGGCTTATGCTTATCAAATTATGCTTTAATCCTTCAAGTATAAGCATATTTTTTATGTTGAATGAGGATCCATTACTTATGATTCCTATTCCAAGTATTTTCCCTTTGTTGTTATCTCCATAAGTCACAAATTCTTCATCCTTCAAGCTCAACTTTGCAATTTTTGTTTGGTCACATGTCATATGCCTTGAACACCCACTATCTAGGCACCACAAATATTTCTTGTCACTTTCGAACACCTGCAAAAGAAATTTACATTACATGGTACCCTTGATAGGTGTCTTAACAAAAATCGCGACAGAACGACGAACAAAAAAAGAAAGGAGTTTGAAAAGAGGTTTTGGAATTGTCACCATAGTTTATTATGGAAAACTATGGAAAATCATGAAAATAAGACAAGTCTGCGAAAAATCAGATTTTTGGGTTCAGGAATCGATTACGCGTAGGGAAGGTATTAGCATCCTATAACGTCCGCTCAAAGGCGGTATCTTAATTAAACATGCAAAGTCTATGTGGTTTTCAAAATGTTATTTTTTCCCTAAAGTAAGACAATAATACTAAAAAGAAACAAAAATATTGTTTAGTTTTTTGTGTCCAACAAGGATTGACCTTGGTCCTACGTATTCTTATTCATGATGATAAATCAACGTTATGTAGTTCTTTTTGAGAAACAATTTGGAAAACAATTTGGAAAATGATTTAATTTTTTTGGAAATGAACCTGACAAGGGCTGACCTTGTTCCTACGTATCTCTATTCAAAATGGAGAATCAGTGATCACGTAGTTCTTAAGGATTGTAAGTTTGAAAATATTGACATTTTTTTGAATTTTTTTTTGGTATTTTTGAATTATTTGAAAATCAGTGTCACACGACGCGAGTAGTCAAACAAACAGTACAAGAGAAAGAAATCTTTTTTCAATTTTTAGATTTTTCTATTTTTATAATTTTCAAATATTTTTTGATTTTAGAAAAAAAAATTAAAAAGGTGAAATTTAATTAAGAAGGATAAAATTGGTAAACAAAAATATAAGGATGCATAAGTAATGTGTGAGGTGCATGAAGTGAATGAATTATGTGTAATGAAACATGGACTGGAATTAGTAACAATAAACAAGTCCAAAATAAACATATGAAATGTGGGATTAACAATTATGAGGGTGTATGAAGTAAATGACTGTCCAACCCAAAAGGAAGATGTGTGGTGCATGTGGCAATTTTAGGGGCGCAACAAACAATTAACATAGTCCACATATGGGGGTGCAAGATAAAAATAGGGGGTGCACGAAGGAGAGGTGGACGGAGATGCTTGATCAACCCAATGTGAGATGTGGTATGTGGAATCTAATGAACCTAAACCCTAACTGCTCATCAATCAAGAGGCAAGCCCTCTCTCTATCTCTCTCTCTCTCTCTCCCTCTCTCTCTCGACACCAAGGATCCTCTCACTCGTCATTGTCCAGCAGCCTCCATCTAAGCTTCACTCCACCACCTCAAAGTCGTTGTCAACCTTGTCATGGCTGCTGACAATATCGTCGGCGCCACTGGTGCAAACAGGGGGTGCAAATTCTCCTATCCTACGTGAGCTCTCCAAGACCGAACAAAGGCACCTCTACCGACGATGTTGGTGATCGAAACTAAGGCCATCGCCATGACCACGTCGGGGTTATCGTTGCAACCGCGATTCAATGTTGCTACCACTAACATCCTATTCCTCCTTTCTTCTGCTTCATATTTTTGTATGTTATGTGATTAGTGGGTTGAGGATGAAGTTTGTTTTTGGATGAACGAAAATGATGATATGTGTTGAAAGGGAGAACGATGAATTTGTGTGAGTGCGTGAAAGTGGTGGGCTCTATTTTCCTTTGGCTTTTATGTAGGTGAACGATGAAGATATGGGCGAACAAAAAAAATGCAGATGAAAATGGTTAATCGATGTTCGAAGAGAACGTGAGAGTCTGGTGAGGATTTTTGTATTATCTGTGTGTATGCAGGGGCTGAAGATGAAGGTTGGCGATAGTGAAAACTAGTGGTTGGGAGTGTGTACGATGATACTGGATCAAGACTATAGGTGGTTCTGCTAGTGGAGATGGAAGATTAAGATATGGTGAAGGTTGTCGAGGATGGAAGTGAGGGCGTGATGTTGATGATAGTGGTTGTGGTTAAGTTCTGTTTCTTTGTTTTTTATTCAGGCGCAAGGTACAGGTAGTATGAACACATGTTAATGGAAGTGACAACAACTCTCATAGAATCATGAATCAACAACCAATACAACATATCACAACAAAACATCACATTCGTTCAAGCATTTAACAATGCACAACAAGTCACACACACTTCAGATCATATTCACACAAGTACTCAAAGACTCAAGGTGTGATGACACTTACCTCTTGAAGCTACCTTATCTCGTGGTGCTCATTTCCTTTTTTATTTTATTTTTTTTGATTCTCCTTCCTCTATTTCTCTCATTAATGTATATTTGGCAATCTACAAATTTTGTATGTGTCTAGAGTGTGTTGTGAACTTCTGCCCTTCTCCCCCCCTCTATTGCTCTCTTTAAAATAGGATAAAAGTAAAAATATAAATATATATTCATACTCAAATCAGTGTTCACCTTTTTTTATATTTTTTTCTTTTTCCTAATTATTTTCTAAATTAAAATTTTTTATTTCTTACGCGAACGAAATTGATAGGTTAGATCCAAATGGTTAATTCTTCTTGGTCCTTTTGGAATCCATTTCAAATATCGCTTAGGTACATCATATTTTCTTGCTTTACAATTCTTAAAAACTTTACATTTTCTCATACAGTAATTGAAAGCAATCAAAGATATATCACTTGATTTGTTAATGGAAAAGAAATTGGCAAACTTGACTTTCTTTTCACTAAAGGAATTGTAACCAATTCTAGCATTTCCAGAAACACAATTTTGAAACCCAAGAATAGCTTCTAAACATGTTTTTTGTGTTGTTAATCTTGTACAAGTTTTTATAAGTTATTTGACTTTGTTTTCTAAAACAATATAGTTTCACAAGGTTTTGAAATCAACTAAATTTCATTACAATAGGTTGAATTATTGTAGATCATGTCTAGGTTTTCAAAATCAACTTTTAAATCAGTGAATTTTGTTTCTAGCTGATTAACTCTGTTTCTAACCAATTGTTTACAACTTTTAGCCAATTATTTATGACACTAATTCTGTATGCTTCATCATTCAATTCTTCAAAGTCATGCAATAGTTGGCAATAGTCATGCTTGTCTTTTGATGACAAAGAACTTACTTGGCTTGATGATAATGACTCATATCCAGCCATGAGACACAAGTTTGCTTCTTCACTTCCTTCTTGTGATGAGCTACTTGTTGAACCATTATTATCTTCCCAAGCAATGTAAGCATGTGTTTCCTTAGGCTTGCTTTCCTTTGTCATGTGAACACCTTTCTCTTTGGTTTGAGAAATATTTGGACATTCAATATTTATATGCCCTTGCTTACCACAATTATAACAAGTAAAATTATGAGTTCTATTTGAATCATTACATTTATTTATACCTTCTTTGGTTATTTGTTACCTCCTCTCTTGAGATACTTTCCAAACTTCTTGATAAGTAGATTCGGATTCTCATTCTCACTAGATTCAGCCACTTCCACATCATTTTCCTTATCTTTCTTAATGCTAGATTTCAAGGATTATGTTCTTCACCTTTTGTCCATTTAGCATAAATAATCTCATGTTCTCTAAGCTTTCCACAAAAGGCAACAGTAGTCATGGTTGACAAGTCTCTTGATTTTGAGATGGTCGTGACTTTAGGTTGCCAACTTTTAACAGGACACTTTAAGACCTTGATGAAGTTCAAAATGTTTAATTCAGGTTATTTAGGTTATTTAATTAGATGTTTATACTTAAAAGATTAACTTAGATGAGATTTCTTATAATTGGGTTTATTGAGCATGAGATACAAAAACATTTAAAAATATCTTTTTAGTTGCATAAATGTTCTTTGGATATTTTGATGTGTGTTAGTGTAGTTGCAGCTAAGTTGAGCTCATGGAGGTGTGAAAATAAATTGATTAAAGCTTCATGACACCTTAAAGATAAATCCAATAATAGAAAATTATCAAAATCACAAAAATCCAAGCCAACCATGGCATGAAGAAGGCAAGAAAAACTTGAAAGAGTGAAGAAGTTTGGCTAAGCCAAGAAGAGGGAACAGGCAACAAAATTTGGACCTTACAATTTCCTCTACCGTTTTCCAAATAAAAAGGCTTTGATAATTCATGATAAAAGATAATTAGGGAAAATATATCTTTAGATATTTTATTTGATATTTTAAAATAATTATCTTATTTAATTATATCATAAAATATCAAAAGATAATAACTACCAAATCTTTTTAAATATGGAAAGATTTTCTTAAATCTTTTTAGATCTCCACAACAAACAAATATATTTTGAAGATATTGGATTATTTACAAGATAATTGGAGGAGATTGCAAAGGGATAAATTGGAAAATTATTGCAAATATTAGTTGGTGATAATTTACCAGATATCTTTAAATAATTAATTTATTTAATTATATAAGAAATTATCAACCAATTATATTTGTCAAATAGTTTTAAAATTGGTTATATCTCTTAAAATATTTTTAGATATTAATAAAGATAAATGATATTTATCTTTATCTTTATTTTAAAAGATATTTGAGAGATTTCAGCAATAGAAAAGCCTAACCCAATTCCTATATATAGAGACCAAAGGGAAGCAGGAAAAAAAAGCTCAAGACTTTGGAGTTTAGGAACCCCTAGGGGGGACTAATTTCGTTCTCTCTCCACATAATCTCTCATATTTTATTTTTATTTTGATTTCATGGAGTACTAAACTTCAAGGGTTGGTTCAACTATAATTCTTAATTGGATTCTAAGGTTAGAATGAATAAATTTGTTTGTTCTTTTGATTCTTGTTTTGATTTTCATTCTTCTATGTCTTTTATATCTGAATCACGTGAAAAATAATGGTTTTTATATCATAGCCAATTAGTGAGATGTTTTAATCTATATGCATGTTGATCATATGAGTTTAAGGGTTTTAATTTTAATTGAGAATGTACTTTGATTAAATTTAGAAACTTTCATGTGATTGAATGAGTTTTTGCCAATGCTTGAGAATGTACTTTGATTAGAGGTGAAAACTTTAACTAGAATTATTTAAGAATGTACTTTGGTTAATGAACTTTTTGCTTGATTTTAGAGGTAAAAGAATAGACATGATTAAGCATAGTAATATTTAATTGAGAGTGTACTTTAATTAAATTTACTATGATTAATCTACAACGTTCTTACTTTTGATTGAGAATTTAATTTGGTTAATAATGAGAACGCCAACAAATTAATTGAGAATTTACATAGATTAATTTGCTAATCTACAACAATAATTAATTGAGCAATAATCTTTAGATAACCAATGATGAATCTATTTTGAAAAAGTAGTGGAATCAATCTATTTTCTCTATCATTGTTTTTTTTAAAAGTAGTGGAATCAATCTATTTTCTCTATCATTGATTTTTTTAAAAAGTAGTGGAATCAATCTATTTTCTCTATCATTGTTTTTTATATTTTTTTCTCTTTCTCTTATATTTTTATTATTTTATTTGACTAACTCTTTGTATAGTTTTTATAAGAACTAATTTGTAAAGAATCAATTTCGTATTCGTTGGGAAACGACTTAAGGATTGACTTTTCTTTTTCTATTTTGTTGACTACTTTCTTAACAATATTGAACTTGTTATAGTTTAATAGTATTAATGTGATCATGTCAATGACAACATTATCAAAGTCTTTTGATTTTGAGATGGCCGTGACTTTAGGTTACCAACTTTTATCAAGACACTTTAAGACTTTGATGAAGATGGTAACACTTCAAAGACCTTGATGAGATAACATAGTTATTGGTCTTCCCCCCTCCCCCAACTATCTCATACACATGCCATCCCCTTATTACAAGGTTCGAATCCTATTAAAGTGAGGCCATATTGATATCCATTTAGCCAAAAGCAACATATTGAGAATATGGTGCAAGATATGTTGCAAGAAGGAATACTTGTGCCAAGCAATAAAACTTTTTCTTCCCCAATTATATTAGTGAAAAAGAAAGATGCCACATGGAGATTTTGCACTGACTACTAGGCTTTAAATGCTATTATTGTTAAGGATAGCTTCCCAATTCCCATTGTTGATGAGTTGATTGATGAGCTGCATGGAGTTAATTTTTTTTTCCAAGCTGAATCTTAGAGCTGGTTATCGCCAAATTCTGGTGAATGACGAGGACAAATATAAGAATGCATTTAGAACACATCAAGGCCTATATGAATAGATGGTGATGCCATTTGGGCTAACCAATGCACAAGCAAAATTCTAGGCTCTCATGACTAACATATTTAAGGAATTGTTGAGGAAGTAGTTTTGGTTTTCTTTGATGACATATTGGTTTATAGTCCCTCATGGTGCACGCATTTGCAACATTTGCAACTAGTATTATAACTGTTACAAGAGAACAAGCTTTATGCCAAACTTTTTAAATGTTCATTTGGCAAGCAATAGGTGGAATATATAGGGCACACGATTCCTGGTTCATGAATTGCTATGGAGGAGAGCAAGGTTCAAGCGGCTTTGGCTTGGACCTTACTTACAAGTATTAAATAGTTAAGAGGTTTTTTTGGGATTGACATGCTATTATAGAAGATTTATCAAGAATTATGCAACCTTGGCTGGTCCACTTACGAAATTACTAAAAAAGAAGAAGATAATTTTAAATTGAAGATAACTTTAGTACAAAATCCAGTATTGGCTCTACCAAATTTTTCACTACTATTTCAGTTAGAAATTGATGCTTCTGGAATGGGTATTAGAGTTGCCTTGACTCAAAACAAGCATCCAATTGCATATTTTTCCAAAAGTATTTCACCTACCATGCAAAAGCAATCAACCTATGTAAGGGAACTATATGCTCTTACAAAAGCACTGGCAAAATTCAAGCATTATCTCCTTGGTCACAAATTTGTGATTAGCATATACCAAAAAAACTTGAGAACTTTAATGGAACAAAGTTTACAAACGCTAGAGCAACAAAAGTGGCTTCATAAGCTAATTGGTTATGAGTTTAATATAGAATACAAGACAGGGAAGAACAATATACTAGCTTATGCATTTTCGAGGTCCTTCTACGCAACTTGGTCTTAAGTAGTGCCGACGTTATTGACTAAATTACAACAAGCAAAAAATTCAGACAAGGATATTCAGACCTTGATTAATGCTTATATTGACAAATCTGGAAGTGATCCTCATTATTCGGTACATCAAGGGTTGTTATTATGGAAACACATAATTGTGGTGCTAGCGGGCTATGAGTTAATCAAGAGTATCTTGACTGAGTTCCATAGTTCAGTGATAGGAGGGCATGCATGATTCTTTAGAACTGTAGCTAGATTTTTCGCACAATTCTATTGGAAAGGGATGCACCACGTCATTAAAATATATGTTCAACAATGTTTAATCTATCAACAAGCAAAGATGACCATTACATTGTAACATGGTGGCCTGTAGTCGGAGGGGCGAGTAGACACTCGTGCAACAAAGATCGATTAGTGTACTCATCAAAGGGTGTACAATCAAGACGCATCCAACATAAGGTTTGGGAGTTGAGGATTAAGGATTGTGATGCTAACCTGGGTCATTGTTTGAATTGATTTATTACTTATGTTGTATTTATCTTTCTTGTATTTGAGCTCACTCTATCTGTGTGTGTTTGGTGATGATCATGTAACTTGTTACATGGGAGGAGATTTGGATGCAGGTGAGCATGTGGATGCTTAGATTCGGAGTGGGGCTAGCTATGGGAGTTTTTACTAGTTTTCTTCATGAACTATTTTGTAATGAATATTATGAACAATTAATCTTTGTAATAATTGAACGTCGCATGGATTTTATAATTGGCGCGTTGAAATAAAGTTTTAAATTTTCCCACGTTTTGGGAAAAGGAATTATCATAAATGTGATTTTATATCCCTATTTTAATTATTTAAATTAGTAATATTCGGCCGAGATGTTACATACACTACCAGCAGGCTTGCTGTAGCCCTTGCTAATTCTAGATAAGATTTGGGAGGATTTGGCAATGGAATTTATAATGAGACTCCTTGTCTCTTATGGCTTCATAATAATCTATGTGGTAGTTGATAGTCTATCTAAGGTAGCTCAATTTATCCAAATGAAACAGAACTTCACTAGCAAACTAGTTGTTGATATATTCTTCAAGAGCATAACAAAATTACATCGATTACATAAATCCATAGTATCAGACAAAGACAAATTTTACTAGCCAATTTTGGAAGTTTTTCTGCCAACTTAGTGGCACCACACTCAAGATGTCCTCAGCCTATCATCCACAATCAGATGGCCAATCTAAAATCCTGAATAAGTGCCAAAAATTGTATTTACTTTGCTTCACTTTTGATGGACTGATGGAGTGGTCTAAGATGTTTTCATGGGTTGAATACTGGTACAATACATCATGCAACACAAGCACGGGTATGACACCTTTTAGAGTTGTGTATAGGAGAGATTCGCAAAAAATACTCAAATATTCTCCACAAGATAATGATCCTCTGTTAGTACAAAAACAAGTAATCTCAAGGGATGTACTATTGCATAAGCTCAAGTTCAATTTGCAGAGATCTTAGCTAATTCATAAGAAATATGTAGATAACAAATGCTTAAATGTGGGTCTACATATTGGTGATTTGGTTATGATGAAACTTCAACCATATCGACAACATTCATTAGCTTTGCAAAAAAAAAAAATCAAAAGTCGGGGCTAAGATACTTTAGTCCTTTTACTGGGATAGATAGAATTAGAAAGGTGAGTTACAAACTTCAATTACGTCCATTGACAAATATTCATCTAGATTTTCATATTTTGCAACTAAAGTTATGTAGAGACGTGTATGATTAGTCATATGTTTCCTTCTCAATATGTGACAGTGAGATTCCCCCTCTTATATAACCGATAATAGTTTTAAATACAAGGACCATCATTAGAGTGATCAAGATGTTCAACAATCTTTAATTAAGAGGGAAAATGGATCAATGCAACATGGAAAGATACCATTGGGATTGCATGGGCCAACTCTTAATTCATCCTTGAAACAAGGTTAATTTGTTTAGAGGGAGTAATGTAATATGATAGTATTGAAGGAAAATGAGTTGGAGATCATTAAAGGCAAGCAAATGAAATTGAGACACGTGGATGATAGCATGGAACACAATGAAAATAACAAAAACACATATCCAAGAGAGAAAACGTATGGCTGACAGATTAGGTGACTAATTAACCGAGATAATTGCTAAGATCATTCATTTCTCTTGATTCACTTTTTCTAATTCTATTAAGTTGTTAATGTATTAAGCTGACATACATGGCTGAAAGAAATAATTTCTCCAGCATCTACATTTATGGTGTGTTTGGATTATGCAATTCAAAAGGGTGATTCATTTACTTGGAGAATTTGAAATTCTTTGTAATGAAATGCTTTGTTTGGATAGAGAAATTAAAAAGCATTAATGGATGCATTTTTTTAAGTGTTTCAATTAGCTAAATTAGAAGAAATTCAAATATCCTAAAAAAAAGGTGGAATTTGAAATTCTTCTCACTAAACCCTAAATGGACCCGGCAAACCCGACAACCATGACAGGTTGGGCTGGCCAAACAATCTAGACGAATTGGACCAACCCGACGACACAAACGGATCGAGCAGGCCCAACGACCCAGACGAATAATGCAAGCCTGACAATCCATACGGACCGGGATGACCTGATGACACATACAGGTCGGGCGGGCTTGACAACTCAAATAGGTCGGTCAAGCCTAACAACCCACACTGCATGGGTGGGCCCAACAACCAAAATGTGTCGAGCTGGCCGAACGACCCAGACGAACCAAGCTAGCCGAACGACCCAGACGAACCAAGCTAGCCCAATGACATCAACAGGTCGGGCGGGCCCGATGACCCAAACGAGATTGACGACCTAGACAAGTTGGGTGGGCTCGAAGATAGAGACGCGCCAAACCGACCTGGCAACCAAGACGAGTGAGCGGATCCGAGGACTCACACGAGTTTGGCGAGCTAGACGACCTAAAGGTGTTGGGTAGGCTTGACGACCTTGACATGTCGAGCAGGTCCAACGACCCGACCGACCCATTGACTCAACAAGCCTGACCAACCCGATGACCTAGTCAGGTCCGACCGGCCCAACGACCTAGACGAGCTTGAGGCTTATCAGGTTTGTCTGGATCGTCAAGCCGCCCAACCTAGTCCGTTTGGGTTTCCTGGCCCGGCTAAGTCATCGGGTTGGCCCGACCCATTTAGGTCATCGAGTCCGGTTCCAAATTTATCATGAACTCAAAACATAATTAAGCTTAAAATAAATATTGTTAAAATGAAATTTTATGTCACAAGAAATTCAATTATTTTATCCAAACAAGAAATTGAAATATAAAATATTTTAATTTCTTTATCCAAACAAATTATTTAGAAAATAAAGAAAATTTAATTACAAATAATTTAAATATAATACATTTGAATTTCTCATCATTGTTAAAATACTATTCCATTTGTTTTTTTTATAGAAAACACAAAGGAACCCGCTCATTATTATATATATAATTATAAATGAAAGGATGAATTAATATTACATAAGAAAAACTTAAATAACAGTTGTTATTAACTTTGGTTAATAAATATATTTTGGAGTGCAGTAGATGGTACGTTGGTACATTATGGGCCCTCGTAGTCTGCGTCCACCAGGCATACTGCAGTTTTTGTTGCCAATAATTTCTTCACAAACCACAAATTGTTGATTCCACCAACTTAGCACATGAATTCCTGCAAATTTCTAGCCGTTGCTCTGTTTTCATCTCACCAACCTTCCTAACTATTTAAACCCTACGCCATACAACTTTCTCCAATTCACAATGCTATATTGTTTTTTGTGTCAACAATTTCTTTTTCACTTAAATCTTCACGCCAATCCAAAATGGTTTTGTACCCACATACACCCGTCACTCCACTCGACACAACACCACTGTACTTTGATTTTTAAAAAAAGTTTTACATAAAAAAATATTTAAAACAAATTCTTAAAATATAAATTTAAATAAAAATATTAATTTTTAAATATAAATATAAATTAAATATTAATATAAATAAATTTGATTTTTTAAAAATTAAATTTAAATGAATTATGCCAAAATACAAAATTTAAAAAATTAACCTCTTACAAAATAATTTTTTATAAATAAAAAAGAAAAATATAGAATAAAATTTTAAAAGATTATTTAATATATTTTTTACTAATAATTTTCTTTTAATGATTTTAATTTTAAAAAAGTATACTCAAATAAAATCCAATTATAATCGTTAGTGCGTATCGGGTATTATAATACAAGTACCCACTTCATTAACAAAAAGGTAATAGTACCCGTTTCATTAAAAACATCCATTGAATATCGTCATGTTTTAGCCGTAAATAAAAGGGGTACAAACTTTTAAATAGATCATATGTAAGCATAAAAAGTGACATGTAATAGGTAAAATATGAGATCTTGTCACGAGTAATGCCAAAAATTATCTTGATTAAGGTCGTAGACATGATGTTTGAGTTGAAATTGGGTGAATAAAGTTATAATCAATACCTGGTTAAGAATGTTCCAACTAAAATCTTATATGGTTATTATGATTGAAAATAAGATAAGAAATGTTTGAGTGAGCGTGATACATCATTTTCATTCTTTAAAGCAATAGAAATGTTGGTTGCATCTCATAAAGGTGATCTAACACAGAATTGGCACTGCTTCAATCAACACCTCACTCTCTTCAAACAACACCAAAACATCAATAAGGGTACAACCATTGAGGACATTCTTCCTTTTCCTCACAAACTTCTCAAATTCTGCATTCATTCATTTTCATGCCATATGCTTCTGATGCACGTGCACCCTTCCTATTGCCATGCTAAAACCATAGACAACTACATCAACACCCTTAACATGTACATCATATTTTCGGCATCATATTTATAGTTCAGGTCCCCACGCCAAAGGGACTATGGCATGCCACCCATTACAAAGGCAAATTTTAAACCTTTTTATCTAGCTCTCAATCAAAAGAAACTAATGCATGTTTTCATTTCGCTTCAAATAATGATATTTTGACAACTTTTTTTTTTATAATTTGAAGTAACATCTTTTAAATATTTTTGAAATATAGAAAAATTAAAAAATAAAAGATCACTTAAAAGATACCAACTTAAAATGTAAGAAAAAATTGTTAAAATTTAGTTGTTAAAAAATTATTTTACATTTGTTTCGATTTTGACCTAGGTTCGTCCGACACTCATCGTTAAGAATGATTACCATATTCCTAGGATGGAGAAAAATAAGAATCTCTACTTTTAAACGATGTAAGACTTATTAGATATACCGAACAAGATTAAAAAATTTAGTCTTTCTCTTCCTCAACCAGTTAGTGTTAGTGATCTCATTTTGTGTGTACAAGTTCTCTTTCTATAACTCCCTGGTCTTGGCAGAGATTCTCCAAACCACTAGTTCTGTGTGAGCATTATCTAAAAGATGAAACGCATGGATATCTTCTGTGCATCTCAAGCTTCAACAGCGATATGTCTGAGCATGGATGAAGCTTCGTGCTCCTCTTCTTCCAACACCATTCTGCTTGGAGGCAGAGTCATTGACCGCCACAACCCCATTATCAATGACTCAAGAAGGAGCACTTCAAAATCTCTCACTGCCCCTTGTTCCTCCGCTCACTCACCCATCAACCCCAAGCCTTACCATGAGCTCCATAAGTCCAAGAAAAACACTTCTTCTTCTTTCAAATCTGCAGCCAAGGGCCATCAAAATCACAAGAACAAAAACACCCCTCAACATCTCACCAACACTTCTGCTTCAACTAGATCTTTGGTCGGTGGCTCCTCCTTAGTCGATGCTTCTTCTTCTTCACATTATGATCCAGTTTTGGGCTTAACTACTCCTACGGTTAATACCAGAACTTCTCAAGTTCTTCATCGAGATGAAACCACTCCTGTTTCTAAACTTTCTACCTCTTCTCATCCAAAATCTTGTTCCTCAGACCAGGTTAGTTTTCTCTCTCTGCATTCACTTCTTAGTTACTCGGAATGCTTTATGCAGTGAATTGCATTGGAGGAAACTCTGCAAGTAGCTTCAATCTTTTGAACAATTGGTTTGAGTAATTTTTGTTAGCAGGTTGTGGTATTGAGGGTATCTTTGCATTGCAAAGGTTGTGAAGGGAAAGTGAGGAAACATCTCTCCAGAATGCATGGTGAGAAACCTTATCTCTAGTATCAAAATTGAAACTTATTTTACAGATTTACTTTGAAAGCTGTTTACTCAATTGGGGATCTTGAAGTTGTTGATTCTATGAGCAGGAGTTACTTCCTTCAACATAGATTTTGCTGCAAAGAAGGTGACAGTTGTTGGAGATGTGACTCCATCGAGTGTATTGGCTAGCATATCGAAGGTGAAAAATGCACAATTATGGCCAGCTACTGTTGAAACAAAGTAATAAATTTATCTGAGAGGGAAGTAGAATATTGATATTCATCTATGCTTGAGTCTGCAGTTTAATTATTGTAAATGCAAATGTTAACAAGAATAACTGTGCCTTTAAAGGTAGTAAAAAAGAAGGCAGAGTTTTGGAGAATTATTATGAACTTGACATTTTTTCTAGTTACAAATAATTTTCTATCTAAATTTCAAGCTCAAGATTTATTGTTTTGAAGTGTGACTTGTGAAGTTCACATGTTAGTATTCATCCAGTTCACATGTCAGTATATGTGTTTTTAATGGTAAGAAAGTTCACATGTCATTCTTTATTCTAATATTTCTTTTGCTGCTATTATTATTTTTTCATAATAAGCGTGTGAATGAAATATTAAGAAACTATTGAATGGCTAGTGGATACTTTTATTGTTTTCATTTAAGTGTAATTTGTTACTTGAATATGCTAATTTTAAAAAAAAGGTTTATTTTTTTATGTGATGTGAATGTACACCTTTTTATACAGTAAATTAATTACAAATTATCTAAAATTATTTTAACTAATTATTTTGTAACTAATAACACACACATATACACACACACACATATATATATATATATATATATATATATATATATATATATATATTGTATACTATATGTACTATAGGTGAATTTAATTTAAACACAATCTATGTCATACTTTATCTCATATAATTTTCTTTTTGTTTTATACTAACCAAGAATCTAATTGAAAAACCCACAATGTTTGTATTATCCTAAAATATAAAAATTTATTTAATATAATGAAATACCCTTTTAGTATCATTTTACTGCCCACTCTATTTCTATTAGTAGATTATTTTTTTATTTTTCTTTGAAATAATATTTTTTATTCTTTATATCTACGAGTATGGTGCCATTTCATATTTGTAAATCTTTTAAGAAAATATTTTTTTTCTGCAAATTAGTTTTTTTTTTAATAGAGAGGGGTCACGAGAATTATGCTTTTCGAGGTACCTGCAACAGGAACAGAGGTCTCTTAATATTACGTGTGTTAAGAATTTCTGTTAAAAGAAATTAAGGCCTTTTAATTTCTTTTAACCTATTTTTGAAGTACTTATTTACAAATCCTTTAATATAAAATTAAAATAAATTATATATATATATATATATATATATATATATATATATATATATATATTTTTATATAATATATATAAATATAAAATTTACTTTTATTAAAAATCAATTTCATTCCATTTAAAACAGTCGGATTTATACTTCTTACAACACGGGTGCTTTATATTTTGTCCTAACCCCAATTTAAAGGAGTTATCTAAATTTGAGTCAAACTTAATTTAATTCGATAATATATTAAATTTTATCAAACCAAAATTTTCACATTGTAAAAAAAAGAAAGAAATAAAATAATGAATTAAATTAGATGAATAGTTTATATAAAAATGATAAATAACAGTAAAACATAATAAAAAAAGAAAAGAAAAGAAAAGAATTAATTATAATATTTAAAATAACTGAAAACTAAATGACTAATTACGTAGAATATCTTTAACGTCTTATATTTTATTCTGATATTATCACAATTTTTGGGAATAAATGTTATGATTCTCAATTTGTCAATGAAATGACCCAAGGTACTAATAGGAAAAACATTTATGAATATATATGTTATTTTGTTATTTGATACTCAATTGTATATGAATGAGAGTTGCTTTTGAACAAGTTTACGAATAGGTTCTCTATAGACATGTCATAGTTGTTAATTTTAACTTTGACGATACAAGTGTTTCGTATTTCTGTGTGATCTCCCTTCTGAGTTCATCTTCTCATGACAATTCAACCTAGAGTTACGACTTATGTGAATTTTCAAGTTTCACTGATAGAACTTGGTAAAGTTCTTCGTTTTTCTATTGCGTAATCTATGTGTTTGGAGAGTTCTATAATGAGCGTTCTCTATCAATATCTTTCTTAATAAACTTCTAGAAAATTAGAAAATCACAAAAAAACATAAAAAGCAGTGATTGATTTTCTCGTAATTCAACAAACAATCCTAATATGCATCAAAATTTTGGCCTTAGGGCCACATGTAAAAAATGTGATCTCATGTTAAGTAAGTGTGGCCTTAACTTTAGATCATAGAGTATGTGGTCATAGACTTTGCTTAAAGACAATTACTTTTTTCAAAAGTCATACAGTTTTACAAAGTCGTTGTCTTATTATAATAAATCATGTTTTTTGAACACCTTTTAAACAACCAACTTATCATTTCAAGCATTGTTTATTATTTTAGGGGTTAAATATGTTTTTGGTCCCTCAAGTTTCAGTAAATTTTGGAATTAGTCCCTTTTCGAAACTTGATATCAATTTAGTCCTTTATCTTTAGAAATGTGTGAATTTAGTCATTATTACCAGGTTTTATTAAGTTTATCTGACGTTTCAAGCGCATTTCATGATAATATTTGAATTGTTTACACTGTTTGACACATTTTTGCTTCAATATTAACTTAAATATTATCATATAATGCATTTAAAATGTCAAATAAACTTAACAAAATTTGGTAAAAATGACTAAATCCACACATTTCTAAAGATGAAGGACAATTGGTATCAAGTTTCAAAGAGGGACTAATTCTAAAATTCCCTGAAACTTGAGGGACCAAAAACATATTTAACCCTTATTTTAGACAAAATGTCATTATATACAAATGTTGTATTTCTTTATCTATTATTTATCTTTTATACAACACTTTTCTAATGTGAAAAAAAATATTAGGAAACATTTTATATACATAGAACAAAGTATATAATATTTAGATTTCAATGTCTAAGTGACATATGTATACCAGACTTAAAGTTGTAAGCATCCAAACTATTAGAGTTAAAAGATAACAAAAAAAAAAATCCCTCAATATTTCTACAACTTTTGAATCTCACTCATCCTTCCATTTCCTCTTCATTATATTATTATTATTTTGAGACTAACTTGGAAAAAGGATAAAATGAAATGAGATAAATGTAAAGTATGAGACTAAACTATAAGATAGACTATAAGAGTGAATTTTGACCCATATGAAAAGAACAATTTGTTAATCAGAATAAAACATACATGTTTTACTTATACTTTAAAGTAAAATGAAACATATTATCATCTAATTTGATTCAATAATTATTTGCAAATGCATAATATCTATTATCCTTATATAAGTTCTATAATTAATCCTTAATTCAGAAAGTAAGAATAATTATTTGCAAATGCATAATAACTATTAATCCTTAATGCTCACTTGTCGTCCTTCTAGGATGACATATACTCAAACTACGCCAACAAACCAAGTCGACATGACTTCATTCTAAACAACTAAATCTAAGGTTAATCATCTTAACCTGATTGTCAAGTAATTAGGTCACTTAAACCAAAGTCCAACTAGGGAAGGCCCATAAACCATAGTACAAAAGGCACATTTTACGAACTACATTGAGGATGTATTCATTGGCATTTATTCTTTGACACCTTTGACTGAATTTGGCATCATAGTGTCTTTTGCAGGCACCTTTCCCCTATTTGTGATGTTCGAGGACGAGTACCTTTTTTAGTTCAAGGATGTGGACCCTTTGACAGGTTCTAGGATACTTTGTAGAGTATACTTCAGCCTCGCAAGAACAATTGGTACCCACCATAGGGTCGACATATATTTTGTGAAGAAGTTGTAAAGACTTGAAGAATCCAAAAATGGTGTCCACCAGAAGCAAAGTAGTATAAGCAAGAGAGTCAAACCCTCTACTAACTTAGCCGCGAACCTTGAAGCACAAGCAAAGATGCAGCAAAAGTTTGCCAATTATAAAATATGTAATGCTGAGGAGATAAACGCTTTAAGAAAAGAACGCAAGGTTAAAGAGAAGGATTGAAGATGAGAAGCAAGCCAAAGGAAAGAAAGTGTAACTAGAGGAATGGCCGCTAATGAAACAAAAGAAAAGAGCGAGTACAACCCAACCCCAAGGACTAAGGGTGTAACCAACAACTCTTCAACATCAAAAAGTCGTCGTAGGCACCCCTTCATTGATGGAATCACTACCTAAACAATGGAAGGCTTTCACGATCTGTTATAATGAAACCTTTGATTCTGATGAGTATATGTTTGTGTACACCAACTGTCACAACCGAAATCGCGACGGGACGACGAACAAAAAAAATATTATTTGTAAAAACAGAGTTTGGAGTCGCTACCATAGTTATTATAGGAAACTATGGAAAACCATAAAAAAAAAACAAGGTCTGCGAAAAACTAGAGTTTGGGTCCGGGAGTCGATTATGCATGGGGAAGGTATTAGCACCCCACAACGCCCGTCCTAAGACGGTACCTTTAATTAAACATGCAAAAGGATGTGGTTTTCAAAATATTTAATTTTCCCAAAAATATATAAAAGGATATACAAAAGAAACAAAAATAATTTTTTGATTTTTTGGGCCCGACGAAGATTAATCCTCGCTCTTACGTATCTCCATGTGAATGGAGAATCAAGGTTACGTAGTTCTTTCTAAAAAATCTATTTGGAAAATTATTTGAAAATGATTTAATTTGTTTTATAATTTTTAAAATCTTTTTATTTAAATTTTAGTATTATTTTAAAATTGGTGTCATGCGACGCGAGCGGCCGGATAGACTTTTCAAATATTTTTTTTCTAATCTTTTATTTTTTATTTTTTAATCATTTATAAATTTTTAATATTTTTTTAAAGTTATTTTAGAGTAGTTGTGGATGTCATTGCGACGTGAGCAACCAAATAGATATAAAAGAGTAAACAAAGAAAATTATATTTTATTCTTAGATTGATATATATTTTTTAGAAAAAAAAAAGAACGAAAGTCTAAAATAGGTGTCATGCAACGCGAGCGGTCGAACAAACACCAAAAAAATAGGAAAAAAAATTAATGATTTAAAAAGAATAATAAAAAAATTGATAAAAATAAATCAAAAGAAAAAAAATGAACTAGCAGTTACTTACCTTAAAAAATGTTCAATATCTCCTCACCTTTTCTCTTTTTCTTATTCTTTACCTCATTTTCTAATATTTTTGTTTTTTTCTAGAGAGATAAAGATGAGAGGTGTTTGTCTATGTGGGTGGTAATGAGAGAAAGAGAGAGTGTAGAAAATGTTTTTTGTTTTCTTTTTTCTACCTCCTTCAATATGTTTCCATCGACTGCATTGACATACTGACTTCATCCTTTACAACCCACTTTGAGACGAGTCGCCAAAATAATGTTACCTCCCTCTCCTTCCTCAACATAAGGCAAGAGCAATGAGAGTGTCTGAGAACCTTTACTGACATATTTGGCATGGTTGCCCTCAAGGTGAAAAATTTGAACCCTAAAATCATATTGCATTATATGATTAATGATCTGCAAGTAGGACCGTTTGCTGATGAGTTGTGCATGAACCCTCCCACCAATATGAATGAGTTGAGGCAATAGGCCGCCGAGTTCATTCAAATGGAAAATATAAGGAAATACAAAGATAACGTCAAAGTCGATACTACACCAGCTAAGAAAAAGGAGGTCAACAAGGAACTTGTCCCCAGGAGCAATGTCCATCCACAAGAACGTAAACTTGTACGATAATCGCACTAAGTACCCTTGAATGCTCCCAGATCACACATCTTGGAAGAAACTTTACAATTTGACCTCATCCCACTACTAAGGAAGTTCTAAAGCCCGCCTAACACTGACATGAACAAGTATTACAAGTACCATCGCAATAACGACCACACAACTTATGAATGCACAACCCTCAAATACAAGGTAGAATAATTGATAAGGGTTAGGCACCTTCGATGTTTTATTAAAACAGAAGATGAAAGAGTGTCAAAGGTCGTGTATAACAAGTATGATGATCAGAGAGATGAAAGAAGGGATGAAAATAAATACGAAAGAAGAAAGAAACAACTAAGATAAGATGATAAGCAGTAGGATCGTCAAGGCAACAAACCGCCTCTAAGAGGGGTAATCAATACCATATCTAGAGGATTCGCCAGGGGAGGCTCCTCATCCGTAGTAAGAAAGAAGCACTTAAGAGTCATGCAATCAGTACACACGGTATCACACAAGTATAGAAAGAGGATTCCCCCAATCATGTTTACTAACAACTGTCAGGTTTATAAAGGAGAGGGTATCACTGGGAAGATACAACACCAATGAGACCTGAGCCCAACCACATAAGACACTGACACCACTCTCAACCCAAAATCTTAAGGCAATGGGTTTATGGGCCTTGATCCTTATATGGTGCTCTACTTTCTCAATTCTGGTCAATGTGGAACTTAGACTCACACTTGGATTCCTAACAACAACAACTTCCAAGGAGTCAACCCATACCAGGATGATCCCATGGTTATTATTGTAGAGATGGAGAATTTTGCGGTAAAAAAGATACTAGTTGATCAAGGCAACTCGATAGACATACTCTACTGGAAGACATAAATTCCAATTACCAGAAGACACCATGATTACTTATCATGAACCATTATACAAATTCTTTGGAGAGAGGGTTGGAACGAGATGGCATATCGACCTCCACACCATGTTTGGAGAAGGAAGTATAACCAAAACAATACTGGTCTGATGCCTAGTAATTGTCGCGCATACGTCTTACAACGTATTACTAAGGCGACCATCATTGAATCTGCTTGGAGTCGTGGTCTTCACTCCTCATCTTGCTTTGAAGTTTCCATCAACTTCAGGGGATGTAAATACAATGCACGAAGATCAAAAATGGCCACAGAATGCTACATAGCCAGTTTATAGTTACAATGCCCTCCACTAAGTACCAACAATATTGAGAAGGCCCAAGTAAGTGGCGTAGCCATGGAAAGAGAAGACCTTAACCCGCGGGTAAATAATGATACATGAATGGAGCCCGTGAGGTAAACAAGACCCTTTCCCTTATTAGAGGAGGGACGAAGTTTGAAGATTGAGTCTATGATTGATGCAGAAGGAGAAAGAGCCATTGGCCAAGTCTTGACCGCCAATGCCACCTTGTTTGCATGGATGGTGGTCGATATCACAAGAGCCAACCCCAGAATAGTGTCACACCGTCTATCTATTTTTAAACGAGCCAAACTGATTTCCCAAAAGAAGAGGAAGTTGGGAAAAGATAGGAGACAAGTTGCCAAGGTTTGAGGCTGACAAGTTGTTAAAGGCTGAGTTCGTGAAAGAAGTAAGGTATACAACATGGCTCACTAATGTCGTGTTGGTTAAAAAAGCAAGTGGGAAATGGAGTATGTGCGTAGACTATATGTAAATGCTGCCTAAACTAAAAAATGGTGTTTCCTTAAAAAAAGAAGTTGGTTGTTGGTCAAAAAAAGAAACATTGTCGTGGAGTGGACTTCAACTACTGTACTAAGTGATAGACTACATTTAAATGTGTGATTAATGCATTTTTCAAGTACCGAGTAAGATTATGAATTGCAAAAGTAATGTGTAGTTGGAAATGGTTAAGTAGCTAAGTCTTCTAATTAATCTTCAATACACAAAAGAATCATCAATAGTGTCACCATCATTAATGCTAAGTTTAAAATTGGAATGCATTATAGTGTTATGGTTCAGGATCAATCATATCTTCAAATCGACCTTCATCTGATTGATACCTTATTCATATGCATTAATGTACATTTAATGAGCAAATTATGATATTGTCATAAAGAAATTTAAATTACTCTTGATAATATTATACGAGTATGTATATTAATAAACACGATGAATCTAGAAAATTTTCTTAAACTATTACAAAAAGCAATGCAAATTGCGACAATTTTAATGTGGCGATTATTTAAAACCGCCACATTTTATAATATAATATGACATTTATTGAATTGTCATTTTATTAATATTGGGAAACTACCACAATTTTTGTGTAAAATATGGCCTTTTGAACTGACATGTTTTAATAAATTTCATCTTCTCGCATTCCAGCTTCCAACATTTCGATTTTTATCTAAGTGTTTTAATTATAGTAGCAACATTTCGACATACCACATTTAGACTTTGCGGGTTCCGTTTCTCCATTCCCTCCCTTCGACTTGTGTTTAGGGTTCTCTTTCTCAAATCGTTATCCCTTTCCAAGTTCAGTCACATTTCATCTGGATATCTTCCATTGATTGGTAAGTTAATTTTTTTTTTCTGATTTAGGGTTTTCATCCTTTGATTTAAGGTACATTTTGAAGTTTTCAAGTTTTCCCCTTAATCTAGCGTTGATGCTCTCGTTTTTTCACTGAACTCATCGACAACTCGAGCTTCATCAACTCAGTCTCGCATTCGTAAAGGTGTTTTAATACTACTCCTACCAATAGAGCGACGAGTACAATGCGCAAAGGTGTTCGTCAACTCAGACTCAGTTTCACTCTTCCTCTCTCTCAACTCAATTGCTTGCAAAGGTTAGAAATTGTTTTCATTTTGCTTATTATCTATGTGGTTACCATATAAATAAAGGGATGGGTTGTTGTGCTTATTGAAAAAATATTGTATTCATGAATTAATATGTTTCTATGTTTGAAAGAGTTGGGTTGTGATGAAAAAATCACAGGACTTCACATGGATTCTTATCATAAAATTGTTGTAAGGAAGCATGTGTTCTTGATTTTTAGTCATTTAGAAACCAATAATGACTGTGAGTACTCGATTTATGAATCATCATACTTTTCTGAATTGACAACAATATATTATTTCAACACATTAGTTGGATTTGGTAGTTGACATTAATGAAAGAACAAATTCATTTTAGATTGCAAATATGTTAATATTAGTTTGTCTTTACTACATATTGCTTTCATTGAAGTGGTAAATTTTGAACCATGATACATCCCAATATCAGTATCCTTCTCTATTGGCAAAGGTTAGAAATTTTGTTCATTTCTTATAGTGTGTGTGGTTATCATGGGAATAATTGAAATTAGTTGTGGATTGTCACTATTTGTTGTCTTTAAAAACTTTTACAAGGTGCATGAGTATCATTTTGCTAGTATGTTAAATGGTTAAATGTTAGAATCAAGAAATAGACCTTTGGTTCAGATTTGTCTGTCCATTATAAAGAGGGAGAACCAATTTAAAATTTTCAAAAGGCTATGAAGTAAACAATATATCCATGAAATATTGATCTTGTTTTACTTATATCCTTCTTCTTCTAAATAAAGAATATCAGAATTTCGAAATATCATAAAAGATCTCCAAAGATCAAGAAATTAAAAATCAAATTTAAATAAAAAGTTATATTTAGCATAAATTTCTTAATAGAAAATATTCAAAGAGATATATATATATATATATATATATATATATATATATATATATATATATATATATATATATATATATATATATAT
>Ga0214544_1002784_pt1 | contig 36570 bp, 23 predicted proteins | sample CNSS3metaG_FD_160074 | JGI IMG/M metagenome (GOLD analysis project Ga0214544, IMG submission 160074) | Root nodule microbial communities from cowpea collected in UCLA plant growth center, Los Angeles, California, USA - CNSS3 | ecosystem: Host-associated > Plants > Roots > Nodule | place: USA...
TTTTTTAGATTATTTAATAGATTATAAATAGTTTAGTAATTTAAGCGGGGACGGGTATTTGGGCGGGTATATATATATTCCCATCCACATCCCCATCCCCAGTTGAAAATTTCGGGTATTACCCATACCCATACCCATACCCAGTCAAAGCGGGGATTCCCCGTCAAAACGGGGACGGGTTCGGGTGATACCCACGGGCACAGATTTATTTGCCATTTCTAATTCCACCCACATTTTCATCCCTATTAACAATTATCATACATATAATTTAGAATCTTATTTTACAAGACGAAAATTTTGAATTAAAGTTACTTGTAGAAAATCATATATAATTTTAATGAAGAAATGTTTTATCCTTTTAACATAATGTACATATTATTCTATTATTATATTATTATATGATCGTACATGTTAAATAATAAAGAAAAACCTATAACCCTATATATATATATATATATATATATATATATATATATATATATATATATATATATATAAATGCGGAAGGATAAAAATTAGAGAAGGGACATAAATCTTTAGAACTTAGAAAGGGACTTGTGGTGAGTTCGTAGGAGAGATTAATAAATGAACATCACTTCATGATTTGTCGTGCATGAGATGTGGTCGGTCACGGGCATAGATTCAACATTTTCACTCATTTATTTGCCCAAAATCCATGCATGCATGGACCCTCATTTTCAGTTTTCTAAGGATCAACATGCATTATGGAAAACCAAGTAATCATTTCCATTTCTTTTTTCTTTTTCTTTCACAAAGTTTTACATCAAATCAAGTTCATCTAAATCTTAAAATCATATTACAATCAAAATTACTTAAAATGACTTTTATAATGTAGATTTAAATACATATTGGTAATTTTAGTCATAGTTCGTCCTCTTCTTCAAATCCCTTCATTGTCTTCCAATAGGGTGGGTACGTAGCACATAGATACAAATTAATTTAACAGGAATAAAAACAAAAATTCTTGAAATTGGAAATGAAATTTGGTCGGTGTTGTCGCTTTATGTTTTGGACATTAGTGTTGTCCCTCTTTAATGAGCCATTTTCGTGCTTCCGTGTTCAACGAGGCGTAGACAACTGAATTTCTTCACATCTAGCAGAATCCAAGGAACATTAATTGATCCATGACTACATCCATTTTTTTTTTTTTGCATTGTAGCAAAATGAAAAATAAAAGCCAACACCATCATGCAATAGAAACAATAGTGAAAAATCTTACAAGAAAACCTTCCGATCTTCCTAAAACCATTACACACTTAAATAATAATATTATCCAATTATTTTATATTTTAAAATAAGATTCTCATGTTTTTTGACGTATTACAAGAGTAAACTTAAGTCTAGGTCATCTAGGTTTTTTAAGTTTAGATTTGTTTCACTTATATACTACCACTATAAGAATTTTGTAATTACCGACGAATTATTCCTAATCATTATAAATATGTTAGTAAACTCAAATTTATCGATAGATTTTTCTAAAAATTTCACAATCTAATTTATCAACAAATTTTTTCATCGATAATAAACATGATAGTAAATTCATCAACAAGAATCATCTCTAAATTACAATTAGTATTACTAAATGCCGAATGATATTCTTATTGGTAACTTACAACTATAATTACTGACAATAAAAGTCGTTGACAAGATTTGTTAAAATAATTTTTATTTTTACATCTTAAAATATTTTATTATAATTAATAATGGAAATCTAAATTTTAATTTATAAATGATAATAATTTAAATTACAATACAATTATATATTTGTATCTTTTAATTTTTTTATTTTAAAAATAAAAAATTGGTCGGTGTGCTAGCTCGTCCCACTAGTTTAATGAGTTAGGTGAAGTAGACTAAAAGAGAATGGTAGATTGAAAATACTAACCCAACAAACCCAACAAAAAGTAGAATTGTCAAAATGAGCTACTCAGTTTGGTCTACCATGGGTTGACCACTTAGGGAGTCAATCCAATCTTGCTCACTTATTAGTGAGCTCAAGAGATTTGAGCTTGATCTGCCACAGATTGGTAGGTTAAACGGGTTAAAAAAATTATAACCTTTCTCTTTTTTCAATCTAACACTTGTTTAAATATGTAACCAAAATCCAAAACATTCAAACCTAGTTTAAAAATTTGTTTTTTCTCATTTTAGACAATAATTAAATCATTCATCCCAAAAATTAAATCATATTTATAAATTATACCTTATCATCTTAGGAAAAAATTACTAACAAGAGACAAAGGTAGAGAGTGGATGAATTATTATGGGCATGGGCAATTGCCCCCAAAATGTAAAAAAAAAAAAAAAAAAAAGGTGTTTGTCTTTTGGATTGGACTATTAAAAAGGTTTTTTTTTTATATGTCTGGGTTAGTGAGCGAACCTGAATTACCATGGATTCAACTCGAGTGAGTTAGGTTCTTAGTGAATCAAATCCATTTTTGGTCTAGATTGAAGATTTGCAAATTATTTTTAATCCAACCAGTTCAAATCCGTAATAAGTCGGTTTGACTCACAAATTTTAACTCATTTTGACAACTTTATTATCCTAGTAAAATGTATTATATACACTACATATTTAATGAAATCATTCATTGTGATGAATCTAAAACTTATTTAGCATTTTGACTTCAATATTTGTAGGTTAATTAAGTGTCATCCCTTAAAATTTCTTTTTGCCATCTATTCCGTCTTTATTTTATTTAAAAAGTTCAATGTGATCCCTTCGCCTAAATTGATATTGCTACAATTTGGAAAATGATTAGTGTTAATGATTTAATTATTTTTTTGTCACTCCAACTCTCTTTGCATGCGGATCCCATCATCACCTGCCAACTCACTAGAAAAATGAAAGACAACTCTTGCTTCTTCTCCAATCATTAGCCCATTCCTTCTTATTTCATTTCCCATCCAACAGAGAAAGGAGTGACTCACAAAATCATGCCTTGTCATGTTTTTAGTTTTTTGGACTGCTATGGAGTTACACCTATGTAGTGTTTATGTAATCTTGTAATAGGGTTATAACATTCTAAATATCTTGTTATATTTATTTAACTTTTGTTTCTAATAAAAAATATGGCTTAATTACTGTTTTAGTCCTCTTATTTGTTAGCAAATTTCAAAATGGTCCTTCTATTATTCAGAGTCTCAATTTAGTCCTCAAGTTTTCAAAAGTGACTCAATTTAGTCCTCACCGTTTAATTTAAACAAGCGCTGTTCAAACAGTAGTGAGGTGGCACAATTGTACTAATACGTGTCAACATTTTTAAAAGGCAAAAGTAATTGACGTGGCATATGTTGAAGATGATTAACTTTGATTAGAAATGGGAATCATGAAACCCTAAATTTTTACCAGCCACGGTGCATTCGTTCATCTCCTCCGCTACGGTGCTGTAGAACATTGTTGTAATTAATTTCGCCCCAGATTTTGTTGTTAACAGAGATGTCCGAAGCCAACTCTAGTAAGTCTTGCTCATGTTCACACAATGAAATTTGTGGTGTGTCTTCTCTTGGTGGTGGGTGGAAGGGGTTGGGTGTGTCTCCCATTTGTCAATGTGGAGAGGTTGCTGTAATGAGAACTGCCAGAACAAGTAGGAATGCTGGGAAGAAATTCTAGGGTTGTCCAAATTTCAAAGTTAGTAAATTTGCAGCATGTCAACATATTGTGGTATATAAAAAGTTAAGTAATTAGTGGAGGAACTTGCCTTGGAGGAATAGCTATTAAATGTTTGAATGCATCCTCGTTAACTTCTTTAAGCTCTAACATAACCTTTTCCCATGCTTGTGGATATGTGCAGTAAGCAACCCTCCACATTAAGCGTTTGAGCATTTTCCTTGGAAATTTCTTCCTGAAATTCTCATATAGGTGGCGCATACAAAACCTCTGCTACACATACTGAGTGAATGACATACATATGGACTTCACCACGCTGCTTCGCCATTTGGACCATATGTAGTGCACCAACATCATCAACAAATTGACGCAACCTTTCCTCCAACACTGGACAACCTCCTACTGAATAACACAGATCCTTGACATTAATATAACTGTTCCGGTCTAGGAATGATGGCCAAACCAGAACAATAATTCTCTCTCTCACTCCTGAGTTCACCCCTTTTTTTTCTTAATCCCTTATGTATATATAGAGTCCTTCAGTTTTTAAACTTATATTTTAATGCCAGATCTTTAGCTAACCAACCTACCCACTTCTCCACTATTCTCTCCTGAAATCTCGTATGTGGGTGGTTATTCCTAAAATCCAGTGATATTTGCTCGTCACCTCGGCCATCTCGGCCCAAGTGCTCGTTACCTCGGCTACCTCGGCCCAAGTGTCGTTACCTCGGCCACCTCGACCCAAATGCTCGTCACCTCGGCCACCTCGGCCCAAATGCTTGTCACCTCGGCCTATGACTAAAACTCGTTGTTTTATGATAAATATTTATCAAGTCAGAATCCTGATGAGCATATTGAGGTCGGCCATTCCCTGGACGGTACAATAACTCATTTCTCTCAATATGGAAAGCACCTCGAAGTAAGACCACCTGTCTTCATCACACCATAATTCGCTTCTATGGCCATTGACGTACTTGATTCCACTCTCATTCACGAAATATCCTCAATGGTGAATAACCACTTTAAACTTGTCATCTTCCATCATAAACTTGTGAAATTACCAGATACCCATACCAATATACATTTATTACAACATATACCACCGACAAACCGACAGGATACATAAACCCTGTTAAAGGGGGACCACAAACTACACATTAATGTCAAAGTGGTGGGACAACACCGAAACATCGAAAAAATTAAACAAAGGTTCACTAAAAACCGACAATCAAGTGTGCAAATCAAAACCCTATACCCAAACCCACCAACTGAAAACCCTATACCCAAAATACACAAAGCCCTAAAATGCAAGAACGAAATTTCGAAGAACAACTCACCTGGAATATGCTCCACGATGGCGATTACAGATGATAAACCCAAGAACGCAATTTCTGCTGCTCCCAATTCCTCAGACCAACTCAAAGAAGCGACAGATTATTTCACCTTTGATCCCAATTCCAATATACTAACCCTAATTTCATTTCCCCCAATTCACCTTCCACATAATTCTAACGGGCCACGTAATTCTAAGTCAGCCAGAGTAAAACAGCCATGTCACTGTTCCGTTATTGATTTTTGACGCTGTTAACTTTGAGGACTAAATTGAGTCACTTTTGAAAACTTGAGAACTAAATTGAGACTCTGAATAATAGAAGGACCATTTTGAAATTTGCTAACAAATAAGAGGACTAAAACAGTAATTAAGCCAACAAATAATGCCTTGTCATGGTTCTACCAAGTGAAGATCTGCCCATTCCTTATCTAAGTCTTGGATAGGCAGAACAAATATCAAGGCATATCATTTTTCAATTTAGATCTTTATTGGTCTCACCTAACTTCTAATAATGATTATCCAAATATTCTTTATTTACCAAGTCTCTATAGTTGTTTTACAACAAATATAAGTTGTTTACAAATATAAACTCCTTAAGTGAGATATGAAAATATAGCTCAAATTCAAGATAACTTTGCAAACTAAATTAGATGATGTTATGTGACTTAATGACATAAAATATTGGAGAAGAGTTATAAAGATTTCTTTAGGTGATTAAATATAGTTGTTAACAAAACTTTTTAAAAAATAATTTTCCTAAATATATTTACTCTTCAAAATATGTTCCTTGTGTTCTTTCTTAGCTTCACACATCGAGATTGTCGTTAACCTTAAATACATACATAATACAAAACGACACAAACACGAGCTACCACAACATATCTTTATTTTGAAAAAAAATACTCCAAAACCAAGCAATACCTACACGGCTTATTCACCACACCCATTTGAACAAAGTAAAAAAAAGAAAAGCAACCTACGAACACAAACAAACGTTGTACCAAGATAGTAACAAAAAACCACGATATAGCTAGTTACAAAGCTCACGCGCTATGCCAACCCTATTATTAACTGTGTCGAACATAATCCTAAGGTTCTGTTGTTGGTAGTTGGCGATAACGTTGAGCACCGAGTTCACGTTGTTGGGCACCGCCGCCATGGCCAGGCACGCCACCGCACCGTAGGAACTATGTATGAGGGTGTTCTCGTAGGGTAGAGTGAGATCCAATCCCGTGAACCGAAACTTGATCAACGGTGCCAGCGTCTCGTAGGTCTTCACAAAGCACGTGTCGAATGACCCTATGCTAACGAACGGTCCCTTCACCTGGTTTCTGAACTCATCCCTGATTGCGTTGTAAACCGGTTGCACGAATCGGGTTATGACCGTGCCCGAATCTATGATGGTTCCGGATCCTCTGTTCGGGTCAAACGCGAGATACTCGGTGGGTAATGGGACCTGAACCCGGCCCACTGTCACTCCCGTCAGGTTCACGTAGTAGAGTGATGGCCGCCGCGGGTTTCGGAGAAGTGGGGTGGAGCGGATTCTTCTGGGCTGACCCGTGCGCCCGAGTACGAGGGACCCGGAAAAGTAAAAGGATTTGAAACTGGGAAGACAGTAGGAGAAGACGCCGGAGTAGAGTGACCAAGATTGGGTAACTAGGGACAAGGGCCCGCGGCCCAAGCCCAGAAGGCCTTGGGCCGGGATTGTGCCTCCGGAGACGGAGTTGACGCACCCGAAAGCGTAGCTAGGGAGAGTGTCTTCGGCCAACCTGAGAGAATCTTGCACGAGCGTGGCGGAGAATGTGGAGCCTGCATTACGCAAAAATGTGTAAGTAAACAAATTTCCATCTTCTTATAATCCCAGATTTCAGATTTCTATCAGATTATTATTTAAGGAAGCTTGAAACATTTTATAAAATTAAGTTAATCCAAACAATGAACAATGTTGGTAATATTACAAGTTGTACCAATGTAGGTGTTCAAGGATTCAAGCTTAATTCTCATTCTATCTATGGATGCCAATTCCACTCTCTTCAATCATAAACAATCTTCCTGAAAGAGTCATTCCTATACCTGCATAGGATTGGTTGAAGATGCAAGCTTTGGAACCGGTGTAGGGGCAAGGGAGGGCGCCACGAGCCTGGGCGCAACGCGGGGCGTAGCAAGCCACGGCGCCGCCATAACTGGTAGAGGCTTGCGGCGAGTAGGTGGTGGAGGAAGAGCAACCGGTGCAGCCGGAACACGGGACCCAAGCCTCGTCGGTGCTGGTATCCAGGACCATAAAAAAGAGTTGAGCCGGCGTGCCGAGTTTGACTCGGACGACGTAGTTACCAATGTCGAAGGCCTGCCCCGAAGCTATTGGGGCGGCGGAAACGCGCTTTTTCCTGAGCGACGCGTCGAGGCCGAACAGGTACTCTACCCTGAGAGGATCCTTGGAGGCCATGTCGATGATGGTGGTGTCCCAGGAGTCGGAGAGATTCTTGAAAGGGGAGCAGTTGCCGTAGATGGGAATGACGATGATTCCGGAGTAGTCACTTTGAGAGGCGCATGAGTCGGTGGCAATGGCTACGGTGGAGAAGTAGAGTAGCAGTGTTGCAGTGAAAAGAATTAGGGTGGTGGTGATGGTGGTGTTAATACCCATAATTGGTGTGTGTTGATGGAGGAGGAAAAGAAGGTATAGTAGTAGTTGTTGTTGTTTAGTTTAAGTGGTAGTGTGCATGCATGGAGGCGCCACTCCTTTAATACATGCACAAGACCAAATTACTGCACACACTATTTCTTGTTTAGAACGAAAAAAAAAATGGTATTTTCACAAAAATGTTTTTGATAACGCATCTTATTTGATAATATTTGAAAAAATAGAAAAAGAGAAAGAAACTATAATACTGAAGAAGTAAATCGTGAGTGTACACGTGCTTCTTAATATACTTAAGTTTATACATATCATTAATTAATTAATTAAGAAACATAAATTATTATTGTGCCAACTAATATTTCTGTGCTATATATTAAGTTCTCAAATTAAACTTTGGTATACAAAACATACTTTCAACCGTCACCAAAACCATATTTTATGTTTTAAAAATACTACATACACGTTCATTTATTCAAAAACTTAATTGTAACTTAATACATTTTTATTCTTTAGCATATTAATAGTAAAATGCTTTGGTATAATGATGAAAAATTAATATGTTATAATGATATCGGAGTAGATGTTGATATAAATAACTTTCGAGTTACTAAATGTATTAGAATTTGGTTGTTGTAGTTTTGAAAATGAGTAAGAGAAGAGGATTATATCCGCATGGAATTAAATTTTTAGAATTAAATAGTATGTGTGATTTAATTTTGATTATAATGAAGTTAAATTTGTGAGCTGTTTGATTGGGACGTTTGCAAAAGAAAATAAATGTGATAGAAAGGGCGTATTGATGATTGAGGGGTGTAGCTAGACAAACTCCGGTTTCAGACACTTTTTGGATTTTAGTACAGTGAACGCAGCAAAGTAGGTCTTTGGAACTGGTAATTGGAGAAACTTTACAGTGTCGTTGATATGGCTGAAATAAACTAAAACTTTAAAGGTATATTGTCAAACATATGAATTGATGGTTGAGAATTAGACAAAGGTGAAACCTATAGAACTCAGAACATGGTCCTTTTGGGGAGAGATTAATAATCCATATTTTTTCTTAAGATGTGAAACCTACAGAACTCAGAACTCAGAACGGGCATGGATTCAAGACTTCCATCCATATTTGCTTAAAATCCATGCATGTATGTGTAAATTATTCTACATTTTTCATGCAATAATAATTTATTATAGAAAATTATTTTAGGATCTTAAAATTCATGATTCTCACACATTCACGTACATAAAACAACATAATAGGATATTAACCTTATTCATGAGAGATCCAATCAGAATGTGTTTTTCAATTTTTGTTTTTCAACTTTCTTTTCTTAATCTATCTCTTTGTCTTCATTTCTCCTCTAACACTCTCTTTCTTGTAAGAGAACCTTAAGACTAGAGACATAACCTTAATCATGTTTATAAACCAACGTCCATCAAGTTAGGTTGGGTTTTATTTTATCTTTATTTTATTTTATTATGACTTCCCACAATAACCAATAAACTTTTATATTTTATTAAATCACATTTAGACCCATAATAATATTTTAAATGAGTCAGATAATAGAATTAATTCGTCAATTAATTCTAACAGTATGGACCCCTCATTAAATCAACATGCATTTGAGTGTAATTACCTAATCATCTCCATATAACAAACAACAAATTTCTAAGAATATGTTTTAAATGGTTTTGATATCATTGGAATTTGAGCCTAGCTTAACTCTACAAAATTAATTTTATAGTGAGATTTACGTCCACTTATATTTTGTAGATGCACTTTATACTTTATCTTTAGTTAATGTGATTTTCATAATAACTCTTACGTTGAGGCATATATATCTCAAGTATGAGATTAGATATATTAATAGATAGTTCGATAGCAACTCACTAGCGTATGACACGATAGGTCTAATAAATTTGGATGACTTTCATATATATTTTAAGAAGTGAATTTTATATATAACTTAATCTTATAAAATGAGTTATAAGGTTTTCACCAACTTATATACTTTAAATTTGTCTTATCTCTAATTGATTTCAATCATCAACTCGATACAATTTTTCATATTTTTTGTTTACATTCAAAGTAATGGTGATACAATAGGTATGTGGGGAAAAGAAACACCTTCACATTACTTTTGCAATTAACATGTGGAGAAGAATGATATCTAATAATTTTTCATGAATACTAGACATTAAAAATACATTTAGTTTCAAAATATTATTTTAGTCATTTAAAATTAATAACTAAGATATAATAAAGTTATATATATATATATATATATATATATAATAGAGAGAGATGTGTGTTGGATTGATAAAAATAACATGTCTTAAAAAATTCCACATCGCCTAGGATAACCAATGAGTTAGTATTAGTGACTATATAATAGGTTCTAAGTCTATGATGTTTCTTGCTCCAAGTCAAAGACACTTCAAACTTATATTTGACTCTTCTTATTTTTTTATATTCTTATAATAAGAATGTTGTAAGATTTGAGTTAAATTCTCTATTAAGTGATCATGGGGGAGTTTTCCATACAATGGTTTAATTTCCTTGAGTTAACTCTCACATGTTTTACTTCACCTTTTGTATCAAAATACAAACAAAAGTGTTCTATTTCAATGGTCTATTTTAAGTTCCAAGGGAAAACTGTTGAAGGAACAAAAAGAACGTGTTATGTACTACTTGACCTATGATTGTAGAATGTATATTATTTTACATGGCAACGGCAACAATCCGTGTAGTCAAAATATCAACGATGTGATCAGTGTACGATTTCAGGAAATGATAGAATACTAATTATAAAATACAAGTTAAATTTATATAATAAATCGTCATCAACTTTAATCCAAAAATTTTAAAATAATAAATTTATGAATATTATTTTTATGAGTTCCTTTTTTTTATCTCTAAGAAACGTGAAACTTAAATTCCCACTCCATTTTTAATACTATGTACCACAATTTACATAAAAAAAATTATATTTTCTTAGAAGTTAGTGTTATGTGTTATCCCATTATAACGGGCAATTCTGTTGCTTCCGCATACAGTGAAGCGTAGACACAGCCGAAGTTATAGAAAATAAGTGAAGTTAAAAGCTAGGAATCCAAGGACTGTTCTTTTCCCACTTTCCACAAATTTCTCTTCATATTCCCCACAAGGGGTGCCCTAAATTTACAAGACAATATCATCATGCCTGTTTTTTTTTTTTTTCTTTTTCTTTTCTGAAGATAATAATATTGACTTTAGTAGTAAAAATGGAAGAGAGGGAGAAAGAAGTGACTAGATCGAAAGCTAACAAAAGCTATCATATTAACAACTATGGATAAAAAATATAAAGTGTTTGTTTGGCTTCTACTACTTGTATTCTTTCTAATCCGGTTGAAAAATAAGTTAATCCCATTTAAAATAAAAGTTTACATGTTTAGTTTAGCGTTGGAAATTTTCGTTATTAATATTGATATTGATTAAAAGTTAAGTAGTTTTAGTTTATTTTTTAGTTAAATAAAAAAAACATAACAAACTTTATCTTTAATTTTTTATTATAAAAATATATAAATCTAAGTCACATTGTTTTAAAATTAATTCTAATAACCAAATAACTTTATTCACAGTCAGTTTCAACAAAATTTATTAAACACATTCTAAACACCATTTCACAATTTGAATCCATACGTTGATGACCACAAATCGCTATAGAAGGAAGTGTATGCACCTCACGAGTGAGTATTTCAATTATCTATGATCTCAAACTTTTAAAACATAAATCGATTTTTTTTTTATTTTAGAAAATTAAAAACTGTTTCCTCCATCTACACAAAACACACTCAAAAAAATCATTCAAAGTCCATTTTGTCTTCCTATAATTGATCTTTAGTTTTTCATTATACTACACAAATGGAGAAATCAATTTTGTATAAACTTGAGACGATTTAAAAGTCTATCAATGTTCTTCTTTGTCAAGCAAAGGATTCCAAATATTTTTTTATCTTTTTTCTCTTAAACTTGTTGTTCACATTATAAACCCAATTCATTTCTCCTTAATAAATCCTTTATGAACTAATTTATCCTGCTAAATCTGATTTTTCAAATCTCAAGGTTTTTGGTTGCCTGTCCTATGCTAATACTAACATTGAGGAAGAAATAAAATTGATTTCAGAAGTTTGAAATGTGCTTTTCTTGGCTACAAATCAGGACCAAAAGGTTATATGCTCTCTATGATCTTCATTCAAAATCTATTTTTGTTTCATGAAATGTTGTTTTTTATGAGATTGTTTTTCCTTATTCTTTTGTCATCTGATCCTATTGTTTCTAATGATGATTCTAATATTAATTTTTATTTTTTTTTATTTTCTCCCTTTGCTTGTTTCAATTGTCATGATTCTTGATGATGATACTAGTTCTGATTTAACCATTCTACTATTAACATGATTTTTCTTAGGAATAAAATTAGGCCTTGATACTTGGATCAATACTATTGTGGTTTTTGCTTCCATTGCTCATTTCTCTACTCCTTATCCCATGCATTTATTTCCTTCTTATGATGATTGTTTCACTGACCACATCATTTATTGTCTCAATATTTTTGCCCAAGCCATCATCCTTTAAATAAGCTTCTCAACATGACTGTCAAAACAAGGCCATGGATGCTGAATTACATGCTCTTGACAAAAATCAAACGTAGCTCTGATACCATATGAAAAGTGTGATGCACAGATAAAGGATAAGGAGCACGCACACAAAATATATACAAATATATATATATATATATATATATATATATATATATATATATATATATATATATATGTATATATATGAAACACTAGGGGTGTCTCAACCCTTACAAAAAATATTTGTTGTTCTTAATAGGGATGTTACATTTAATTCCAGCAAATTCCCACATTTCTAGCCCTAACAATGATAAATATCCTTTGTTTTCACATATTAAGATTTGCCTTGCATTGACCATTCTTAGTTCAATAATAAAGATTGCATTTATTCTATATATCAGTGCAACCCATACCTTTTCAATTGAAGATTAATATTTGGTGCAACTCTTGAATGTGAAATTCTTGTAAGATTAATGAGTCCTTTCCGGTGTTGCCCATAATTATACAACTTGTAGTGGTGCATCGCATAACATTCGAAATAAATTTTTTGTATCCGTTATTCAGATTCATGTGACCCCGATTTAAAATGGATTGACACTTAAGCATATTGTCATTTCTCATTATGCATTTCGTTTCATCCTCCAGATTTGGTATTGTTGAGTATCAATGTTGATCCTTCACTTTGTGATAGTGTGCATCTTTGATGTGGCATTGATAATACACTCTACATGTAGCACATTTTTCGATGTATGTCCTTGCACCTGTATAATAATTTCTACAAAAGCAAACCTCTAGGTTGAATTGCCTGAGTGTGGTTATTGCATTGTATCTTTTCATATTTGCATCAACCCCATTCTTTTGTTTCATAGTTAGCCCATCTCGTGTGGTTATTATCATACTTGATGTATTATGTTTTGCCCTTTATTTGAAGCAATTTATTCCATTGAGATGGTTTGTTTTGTTGGCTTGTTTGTTTTCTAGCTTAAAAGTGCACCCAATGTTCTAGCTATGTTATTTTAGAGTCTATCACAATCATGTTCTAATACAATGCATAGGGCAAACATACCAATTAGAATACGAGAAACTTTCCTTGTCATTTTTGCTCCTTATCCATGTCCACATTCTCAATTGTCCATACATAAAATTTCCTCTACATCAGGCTTGCTTTTTTCTAAATATAATTCCATTTCTTTGATTCCATATACACTATATAATTGCTATCCACATTGCCTTCCATATCACATTTCCTTTTTGGTTTAACTCCACTAGGTAGAACTGTTTCAAATGTATCCTTGGCTAGTTATGGTGTACATTACTAACTCCTACCTAAAAGTCACACATATTCCACACTCTAGCTGCTATCTTACACTCGAAGAACAAATGATTTGTTGTTTCCTCAGTCTCCCCACACATGCCACATAAAATGGTGTCCAAGCTGCATCCCCTATGCCTTAAGTGTACCTTGGTATTATTCTATTTAGTATAACCTTCCAACCAAAGTATTGGGCCAATGGTAATACCCTAAGTGCCCATAATGTTGTAAAGAGTGTTTATCTTCATGGCTAGAGTTGTCATGCAACTTCATATAGGCATCTTTAGTAGTGTAAACCTCATCATCTTCACCATTCCATACTCAAGTGTCATCCCTTTCCTTTGTTAATTGAATTATAAATAGTTGTGACATTAGTGTACACACTTGTGATTTTTCTCATTCAAACCATTGTCGCCTCCCACTCATGTTTCATTCCCACTTGTTTTCAATCCATTGGCCTAACTCTCCCAAAATTACTTGTTTCATATTTGAATTAGCATATAATCTAGGATATGTTTCCATTAGTGTTGTTTCATCAAGCCATTTATCTTCCTAGAATTTTATCCTTGTTCCTGAACCAATTTTCCATTTTATATTTTTGTCAAACCAACTTTCTTTTGAACCTCCACAAGTACTCTTTAAATCTCTCCACCACAAAGATTTACCTCTAGGGCATTGTGCATCATTTAGGTTTCTCCATGATCTATACATAGAGTCTATTATGTCCTTCCATAACCCTGTTTTTTCTGTTCCTAGTCTCCACTTGCATTTCCCTAGTAAAGCCATGTTAAATGATTTGATATCCTTAATCCCAAGACCACCCTTTTCTTTTTTTTGACACATTTTTTCCCATTGGACCCAAGCTATTTTTCTATCCTTTGTTCCCAATCCCCAAAATAATTTCCATTGTATTTTCTTAATCTCTTCACCCACACAAGTTGGCATCTTAAACATAGACATGTAGTATACAAGGCTTATTACACTTAGAATAAAGTAGAAAACCGTAAATATATAAATGGTAAAGGTTACATGCTAACAAAAACTCACAACAAACTAACAGAAAATAAAAAAAGGTCTAATAGAAAATCTAAATGATATCTTGTGTTATCTCTATCATGTAGCATCTAGAATGTAAAATACGTTTTTTTATTTATCTTATTCTACTTCAAATAGTCTTATTATACTATCTCATTTATAAATAGCTTTTACAAATTTTACTTCGAAGATAAGATTTTAATTACTAAATAGTTCGATCTATGTTATAATTTATCATTGTTAGTCATTCAAATGAACTATTCTCTAGGTATAAATATGGATCCATCAAAATCGTAGAATATGAGATTATTCATTCCCACTTACTTAGGATTTATGTAAATTTAATGTCAAAATTACAAACAAACTACACAAACATTTTGTGTTGGATATACATTTTCTACCTGAAACAAGGAGCGTCAAACTTTGACACTTAACTGAAACACAAGTTTAATCTATATCCTCCAAATAATTATTTCATATCCAAAAAATTAATCTCGTTATAAATTTATAAAAAACACATCAAATGTTAAGTAAACCTAATTACCGATGATGATAAATAAATATAAAATTTTGATGTGTCTAGTCATTTGCATTTGATTGAGTTTGACTCAACTTTATTATTCTTGTCATCTGAATTATGTTGAGTTATAACTTTTGTATTGAAGTTAATTTTAAGCGATTTTATGATATTTAATATTTACGTTTCCGTGCCTTCAAATTGTTTTTAAAGGATCTTTAAAATTTTAATAAAAACTAAGTAACTTTAGTTCATTAAATTTATCTTTAGTAAGATAAAATCTTCTTAGTCTTGCAAGTAAGAGCATTTTAACTCATAAAAAAAAAATTCAAAAAATCGAGGAACTGACACGTGACACTCTCTCTAACGACGTCAACCCTTGACTTAACGGAAAAGACAAACGTGAGACGTTTTAACAAAAAAAGGGGACCATTTTGAGACTTTTAAAAATTTGGGTACCATTTCGAGATTTTGCCTCCAAAATGAGGACTAAAGGGATAATTAAACCAATAAGTATAGTCAAAAAAAATATTTGTATTAAAAATATTGTACAAAATACAAATAAGTTTTGCAATGCTTAAAATCAATCCAAAATAATTTACAATGAAACTCGTGTTGATTACTCAGTTTTATAGTTCAAAACTAAAGTATCATATTACTTTATTTAAGTTTTTAACTATCTTCTAACTCAATTAATTTCTATTTTAAATCTCATTTAATAATTCAAAAGTTCATATTCTTATTAGTTTAATTTCATGACAAAAGTTCACATTCTTATTAATTTAGGTCCAAATTGATTAATCCAGCTCAATATTAATATAATCACTTCACAAATAAAATCAGCGTACTTATTTATACGTTAATTAAACTGTAACAATTCGTAAAATATTATTTTCATTTCCAAAAGTGACAACTTCCATAGGAGAAAAGTGTGCGGAGTGCGATGTTGTTCGGAATTAACAACTTTTGTAAGAAAAAAGAAAAGTGTCCGGAAGTGGCGACTTCCATAAGTGGAGTGTTTCCAGAAGTGGCAAATAGGGATAAATTCCGGAAGTAAACTTCCGTGGACAAGCTAAAAGAATCACATCCGTAAGTCATTAAGACAGCAAGTCGACATTCGTAAGGTAAGGTGACTTCTGTACTTGTGTTGGACTTCCATAGTTATGCGAAAACTTTCTCTCGAAGTCGACTTTCATAAATTTACTGGATGCATAGTCGATTTCTGGTGAATAAGTGGAGTTTGATACATGCCCAAACATGTACTCAACCAAACATTAGCTTTGTTGTATGAATGTTGAGTCGACATCAAAGCAATCATGGAATAGAACACTGAAAACCTACAAAGAATGTTCTTAGGTATTTACAAGGCATAAAGGATTACATGCTTACATATAAAAAGTCATATCACCTTGGTGATTGGCTATTCAGATTCGGATTTTGTTGGATGTGTGGACTCAAGAAAACCCACATTTGGATACATCTTTCTTTCGGTTGGAGGAGTGGTATCATAGAAAAGTGAAAAACAATATGTGATTGTCACTTCTACCATGGAGGCTAAATTAGTGTCATGCCTTAAGGCCACAGTTCAAGCATTAGGGTTGCAGAAATTTACTTTGAGGTTTGGTACTATTGGTAATATAGCAAGACCAATAAGGATTATTGTGATAATTTTGTAGTTTTTTTCTTTTCAAAGAATGATAAATACTTGAAAGGAGCAAGACACGTGGATTTGAAGTATTTATCAGTTAAAGAGGAAGTACAAAAATAACATATATCAATTGAGCATATTGGTACAAACTTAATGATAGCGGATCCATTAACTAAAAGTTTACCACCCAACACATTCATCGGCCAAGTTGAAAGAATGGGTATAATAGATAAGTCCTTGTTACAATGTAGTTTGGTGTATATATACACATTATGGTTGTAATGCTTATATTGTTTGACACTTATGATTTGTATTATAGAAGTTTCTATTTATTCTGTCATTCACGTTACTTTGTATACATTATTGTTTTATTTGGTGAAATGACATAATGTATCTTTGAAAGAAAATTAAGAGTATCTATTATAGTTTCATTAAATGTAAGTTAGATGATTTGTGATACATGGAGGGAATATTATTATTGGATAACTTGGAATCAGTATGATCCAATCTTCTAGCTTAAGTCAATGGATGAAAGGTCATGTTCTTGAACAATGAAAGGCGATTTTGACTGAAGAAAACATCGCACAGGGACACATTCTATATCATTAAGAAAGTAATCAAAAAAAAGTAAAGCGAAGGGAAAATGTCCATCAAAAGATCATTTACAATGGAACCATTTAAGTTCTTGAACCCTTCTGACAATATAATTTTGTGAGAATCATAGATATTAAGGTCCCTATGAAATAGAGTTGTTTCGATTGGAATATTTGAAACTACAACTTTATATATACTTTTAAGAGATTTTACATTATCCATATAATAACTATAAAATGTCAAATATATCTTTTCTTACTTTTCTGTTTTGTTTCTTTAGAAAAAATCTCATTAGATCTTTCAAATAAAATATGAGACTTTAAAGATCTTGTAATATCCTTGGAGATAAAATAACGAAAACTAACTTAAATAATTTTCATACATTCTATAATCTTTTAAAATTATTCTCATATTATCAAATATTTTATCTCTTAAGAAATATACAAAAATATTTGGCTTATACATTGATATTCACCTTATTTCCGACGTAATCTTTCTTTAATAACTAAATCTTTCTTATAATAACAATTTACACAATAAATATATTCTCAATATACTCCTTGATAATTTTATGAAAAATAATCAAAATAAATAATAATAAATCATTATATCTCTTATAATAATTTTTTAATAAATATTTTTAAAATAATTAATTATTACTTATTAATATATGACAATATATAAAAATATATGATGATATCTAATTTTTTTTAATTAATTAATTACTAAACCATTTTATCTTATACTTGAAATATGTATTTAATTCCATTTATTTATTTTCCTAATTATCATAATTTTTCAAGATGTTACATTTCTCCAACAAATAAAAATTTTAAAAATTTTCGTATTTGAAAATGAAATTTCCACATTATTATTCTATCTTCACTGATTCAAATAAATAAATATATAACTTCTCAGTAAAATTTACTCACAATTCATAAAATTTCATATCTTCCTAGCATTTAACTTTGACACATGTCCTTTGTTATTGAGCTTAGAAATCTAAAATTGAATGTACAACTCTTTCTCAAATAATACTCACATACCAAATCTTATATTCGCACATATAATATATTGTAAACCAAATTACATGAAAGAAACTCAACATCTAAAACACACACAATCGATAGAAAGAAAAAATACAACAAAACATTTACATTTACTTTGTGTTTGGATGAAGCATTTTAACAATGTTGAGAAATTGAAATTCATTATATTTGAATTCATTGGCGGAAGAATATTTTATTTTCTATATATTTAAAAAATAATATTTATAAATTATTATTTTATTTATATTAATTTTATTTTATTTTATTTTCTATATATTTAAAAAAAAATATTTATATATTACTACTTTATTTATATATTATTACTTTATTTATTATATATTATTACTTTATTTATATATTATTACCTTATTTATATTAATTTAGTTTGAAAAATCTTTTTTAAAATTTAAAAATCACGTTTTTTTCTCTATTATAATTTCTTATACTTTTTTATTTGGTTTCCTTCTTTCGTGCATCCATCTTTTTCTTCCGTTTTATTTTCATTTCAATTTTCACCATCAATTTTTATTATTTTCAAAATCAAATTGCACTACGGCAAAATTGAAGAGTTAAGGAACATTTTAGACCAAACAATTTCTTCTTTTGAGTAAGATGAACTTACTCAAAAAATGAAATTGTTCGGTCCAAAATGTTCCTTAACTCTAATTGTAGATTTAATGACCAAGCAATGGAGTTATTAATTCTAAGCTCTGCTTTGGATCCTAAGGATGCTTATAAAGCTTTTAATATTGATAAAATTTGCACTCTTGTGGAAAAATATTATCCCATGGATTTCAATGAGCAAGAGAAGATTAATTTGAATTTTCAACTTCAACATTTCATTATTGATGCTCGTCAAGATTCAAATTTGAAGAATTTATCAACAATGCAAGAGTTATGTACATGTTTGGCTACAACTGAAAGATCTTTTTCTGCAATGAAAATAATCAAGAACAAGTTGAGAAATAAGATGGAGGCTAAATTTTTAGCAAGCACTGTGATAATCTATATTGAAAGGGATATTGCAACTAACTTCAGCTCTGATTCAATTATTGAAAATTTTAAGTCATTGAAAAAGCGTAAAGGAGCACTCTAAATAAAGGTAACTTTTGTTTTTTTTTTTAATATATTATTGTTGATGATAAACTTTATGTTACTCTTTCATGAGTGCTTATTTTGAATAAAAGAATGATGTAAATTAATTATTTTTTTAAATTAAAAGAAATTAATTTTTTAATTAAAAAATAATAATTTATATATAATAAATATAATTTGGCCCCCCCTAAAATTTTTGGTCAAGTTCCGCCACTGTTTGAATTGTCTGTAATTAAATTCCCTTCATTTTCAAAATAAATTGTTTGGATAAAGAAATTAAAATACCTTACATTTCAATTTCTTGTTTGGATAAAACATTTGAATGTCTTGTAAAATAAAATTTCATTTTAACAATATTTATTTTAGACTTAATTATGTTTTGAGTTCAGGATAAATTTGGAAACGAACTCGACGACCCGACTACCCAGTCAGGCTGGTATAATCTGATGACCTATACGGGTCGGACCAGTCGAGAAACCTAGACGTTGGGCTGACCCGATGATCTTAACAAGTCTGACCAGCCCAACCCGTCTAGGTCATTGGCCCGCTTGGTCCCTCTAGGTCATTGGGCCCACCCGGCCCATCTAGGTCGTTGGGTCCGTTTGTGCAATGGACTCGTTCGACCAGTTTGTGTTGATGGGTCAGTCCGACCTGGTTAGGTTGTTGGGCCAATAGGGCCCATCTGGATCGTCAGGCTAGTCGGACCCGTCTGACCTGTTTGGGTCGTCGTTCCTGTTTGGTTCGTCGGGCCAACCCGACTCGTTTGTGTTGTTAGGCCCGCTTGGCCCGTGTGCATCGTTAGGCCTACCCGACTTGTTTGGGTCGTCAAGCTCGCCCAACCTATTTGTGTGATTGGGCTAGCTCGATCCATTTGGGTTGTCAGGCTCACCTGGCTTGTTTGGCTCATCGAGTTTGTCTACAGACTAGGTCAAATTAAGAACTCTACCAAAGAGTTCAGAGTATGAAGTTGAGTGAGAAGAATTTCAAATTCTACCTATTTTGAGGGTATTTGAATTTCTACTAATTTAACTAATTGAAATACTTCAAAAAAATGCTTGCATTTTAAATGTTTTTTAATTTCTTTGTCCAAACAAAACATTTCATTACAAAGAAATCTAAATTCTTCAAAAAAAAAAATGAATTGCTTCATTAAAATACTATATCCAAACACACCATTAGACTTTTATGGACAATGCACTCCAGACCCACAATAAACTCGCTTTCCACATTTCCTTAGAGAAATTTTTTTATATTCAAATGTTATAGTTTTGGAGTAATATCCACAAAACAATCTCGTAATAATGTATTCATTATTAAACAATTTCATAAAATAAAATGAAATAATTTCACTTATGTTAACTAGATCATAACTCAGTATATCTATGTAACTATTCATACAAAATACATTATTTCGTAATAATGTATTCATCAAACAACTTCATAAAATCAAGTGAAATGAATTGTAAGATCTAACATGCTGAACTAATTGTCAAGTCATTCATCACCTTTTGTCCTCTATATCTTTAAAAGCTTTTTCTGAATTGTATAACTTAGTATATCTATGTAACTATTCATACAAAACTCTAAGGATAAAGAATGATACGAATTTCACAAATTAACTCATTAGAACCCTTTTTGTAGCACATGCAAAAGAAGTAGTCACCTTAATAGATATTATATATATAATTCATATAATTAATTAGCAGTTCTTAAACATTAAAAATTATACATTAAACAAGTAAAGCTGAGGTTGTATCTATTTAAATAAGGTCTGACTTGCATGTTAAGCTTTAAGCAAGGTCAAAAAATAATATTTTCTTCCCTTGTGGCTGTAAGTTATGGGAGAAATAGTCCAAAATTTTCTTCACCATGCTAGTCAATTGGTCTTGTCATGAATAATATTTCTTCTTGGTTGCAATAATTACGGAGATTGGGATGGAAAACCAACTTCGCCCATTTGTTTTGGTTGTTTCAAATTGTGGAACAACAAGTCAAACTTTTATGATATAAATTTACAAATGTCTTCACTAATAATAAGGTCCAAATTAAAGTAAACGTGTTTTGCTCTTTATGTGCTCAAAATCTTACATTATAAAAAATAAATAAATAACACAATCAAATTGCTCATAGTGTCAGTTTACTAAAAGTTATTTGAATTTTTAGATTATGAACTTATGTAACTACGTACTACTACTATTAAATATCTACGAAATATCAATTGATACTTTTATTATTATATTTAAATAAATCAATTATAATAATTTCACCAATATATCAATATCTCAATCCTTTTATTGTTCTTTATTGAAACTTATATAATAATCTAATTGTAATCTCATTCATATATAATCTTTGTTCGATGTTCAGATATAATTTATTATACCTCGTACTTGTTCTTTACATAATTAATGTCATTCATATATTTTCTTCATCAACTTTAATGTCATATAATCTTCTGGATATTCGTTCCATGTCTAGCTAGTAGACCTCATATGTAAGAATTAGAAAGTTTTATAATTTTCAATAATTCATTTTGATACACTAGACATTCTTTTCAAAAATAAATAATATTTCAGATATAATTTCAATTTATTTAGTAAATATTTTGTTCATAATTCTCCTAAAAAAAATTAGTTGTTTTTTTAATTATGCTTCTAAAATGAATTTCATTGGAGAAAAAAAGAGGACCCTGCAAATTTTGCAAAAGAAAAAAAAAAACAGAAAGAAAGCCTATGAATTGCATTGGGAGCAGCACAATCCTGACGCTGCTGTTGTTTGTTTCTGTTCTTCTTTCCTTCGTCCTCGAAAACACAACCGACAACCTCGTCCGCAAAATTAACATTGAAATTCAAAATTGCTAAAATTAAGAAAACAAAAAGTCACGTGTCTTCCACGCCGCCACCAATAACTCTCTTCTCTCTCCTCTCGCCACCGTCGTCAACGCACAAACACCAACCCGTTCCCCTTTCCGAACCGGAATGGAGGTTGGGGTCTCCGATCCGAACCCGAACCCGGTTCGGGTGAAGCGGAAAACCCTTGAGGCCATGCTGGAACAGTGTCAGAGAGCCCTTGAACTCATCAATGCTTCCGATGGACAACAGCAAGAACAAGAAGAGGAGGAAGAAGAAGAAGACTCTGACGAATCGCATCCTTCCACGCCCCCCGATCCAGAAACCGATCAGGCAATTACTCTCTTTTTTCTCTTCCAACTTAGATACTTGAAATTTCTATCCGTTAGGGTAAGCGTTTTTGGGATTTTCTATGTTATTTGTTCGCATTGTGCGTTTCGAGCGAGGAAAACTTGCCTTTTTATGTATGATTTATGTGATGAATAACAAAAGGCTTCTCAGTCCCGTGTTAGAGAAAAAATGAGGGCTTCTTTGATAAACGATTACTTTGAATTTTTGAAGTGATAAAGCTTCTTTTTCTTTTTTTTTTCTTTGTAAAACTTAGATGCACTTTTTAGATACCTTTTATGCCGTTTCGTATCAAGATTGAAGATTTACCCTAATAATCAGCGTAATAAAAGTTTGCATTGAAGGTCGACATTGGTCAATAAGCGAAATTCCAATTCTGGTTGAAGAACAGTGTAAAACGACTGTCTAATAGCGTGTTTTGATTACCGTTTTAAAGGCAAAAAAAAAAATGTTCGTTGGTATTTTCCAAAGCGCAAAAAGGATTGGCAAGATAAGTGTTGGATCGAAGCTAATGTGGGGTTTAAGTTGGTGTCAACTGTTTCCAAACACACAACTGTCCTATTTTGTTGTGCTAATGCAAACAACCATTTACAACAAAGGTGTTTTTGTGTCTGTTTGACGGTAGCCTTTTTATGTGGAACAAGTACTTCTTCTAGATGTAATTATTGTTAGTGCTGTGCTTGTATATTGTAGTTGATGCTATGTGTATTATGCATTGACGATTTGTTAAGAAGGATATTTGATATTTTGTTTGAGATTTAACTTGATAGCTTGGAATGTTGTGTGCTCCATGCAGTTGTGTGACCTAATCAAATCTAGAGTTGAATGTCCTGACTTCCTTGAAAAGTTGGAGCATGCACAAGCATCAGTTTCTCTCAGTGTAGTTGGTACCGACTCGTGCAAATGTTCTTTTTTTGTTTGGGTCTTTACTTTTAGAATGCTAATGAAAAAAGCTTGGTTTTGACAGAAGAAGGTGGTTCTTGGGATTTTGTTAACGAAAATGATCTTTGGGAAGGTGAAGAGGCGAACTCAGACCAAGAAGATTATGTCCTTGTTAAACAAGAAGATATAGTGGAAGGAATAGCATGCTTCATGGCTGCATATTTGTTGTCCCTCAAGCAAACCAAGGTTTGTTATCAGTGTAGTCTTTTGTTATCTCAGACTCTCTACCGTACCCATCAATTTAGGGCCTAGGTATAAGTTACTCTTAATTGTGTCACTCTTAACTGCTATAATCTGAAAAATCTGAAAGTCTAAATCTGTTGACTTAAAAGCACCTTCTGAGTTCTTGTATATGCCTATGTAACAGACACTGCATATGCTTCTCAGTTAGGATGCAAATTCCAGAAACAGAAAAAAGTACTTGTATGTTACCTGAAAGGTTGTGGGGATTGTTCCTCAACCATTTGTAAAGTTGTCTTGTATGTTTACTGCAATGCTGTTTAAGCGAACATGACTATTTGGTGCATTAAAATGTTTTTCCTTCCATGGTTTATAGTGAAGTTTAAGTTTCTAAAGCTTATTTTCTATAGGAAGATGTCCAATTTATATCTGGCGAAGTTTGAATATCAGAAAATAGTTTGCAAATGAGTATTGCATTAATATTGTTTTCCTTTTGTCTCTGGCTTTGATGTTCAATATCTGTTTTTATGGAAATTTTTTCTTTCAAAACTATTACATTGAGCACTATAGTATGATAAAGTTCAACCTATTTCTTTTTGTCCCCGTATTTTAAATTTGGTCGGATTTACGATTTACAGTTCAAATATTTAGTTCGGTGATTCATAATTTAAATTGCAATTTGAGCACTTCAATTATCTCTGATTGAGTATTTTGCCTTTTGCAGGATTTAACCCCAAATCAACTCCAGGATGGTGAGTTTGGTTGCTTCCTCCATAATATATGGTCTTATTTCTTGTTTTGTCCACAACTCCATACGCTTGAGTGGAAAATGGGGAAGAAAGTAGAAGCATCTCCTTGGCTACCTTACTCATTCTAGATAAAGTTTTGTACTCTACTTTAGCCAAGTATTACCTAGATAAAGGAATGGGAAAGAATTTATCATTTATGACTTTTTTGACGTGTTTTTATAGCTCTTAGCAAGACATTTTCCGTGCAAAAGAAAAAGGGAAAGCTTCGAAAGGCATGGGATGGGAGCAAAGTTGTTTATAATGTTGCATCATGGGGAGCTACAGCCATTGGGTAATGGCTTTTTACCAAACACCCTGCTCTTCTCAGTAAATGTTAAGGAACTCATTAATGTCCAACCTAGTTGATGTACCATGTAACATGTTTATCTATGCAGTTGGTTACTTCCTGTTAGTATAACTTCATTGATAACTTATGTGGGACACTGATTCTGGGTTTAAACTGTTGTCAATTTGTTTTTATATTTAGTAAAGTGCAGAAAAATTAGTGTGACTCTTTTACCCTCTTCTGAGATCATTGTTTAATTTTTATTGATATCTTTCACTTTTTCTCTTGACAGGATATATCAAAATCCTGTGGTTGCAAGGATTGCCACTAAAGCATTTTGGACTTCTTGCCAAGTTATATCAAAGCTACTGTGATCTGCCGATGCAGCTTGAAGAAAAGTTGAACTGTAGTAAATTGACTGTTGTGTATTTGCTTGTGCTGCAATTAAGCTTGGTTTGGTACACTCCCTCTGCACCGAAGTTCAATTGATCTTAATGTAGTTTGATCATGTAAATATCTTTATTCAAATGTCCCGAGTGCTATTCAAATTCTTATTCACAACTTGGCCCTGAACACATGAAACATATCCTTGCTTTCTCCAGCTGTACCTAACTCAGATTCCGGCCATAATTCAAGTTTGATTGAAATAATAAAGTCGTTCATTTTTTAATTTGATATGATATGTTGACAATTAAAATTTAGGTATGGTTGATTAAATTTAAATGATGTTTAACAAGAACATATAATGAAAATAAAATCAAATGAGATCGCCTAAGATATTAGAGGGTGTTTCTGTGGAAACAATATTAATATTAACAATATCAATACCATTTCCAGAAACAAGAATCAAAATTACGTTAATGATAGAGAAATTAAATACCTATGACTGATCTATTTAACTAAGAAGACTTCTTGCAAATTGAACCCACCAAGCCAGCTCTGACTTTCACCTATACTCATCATACAATCATTTAAAATGTCTGGACAATAAAAACTGACTAAAAAAATTAAAAGACCAGAAAAAGGATATGAAAATTAATGCACACCCGAGGCTGTTCCATAGAGAGAATACGTAAATAAAGGCCTTGAATCAAATTTAAGAGATCAAATTACCAAAAAAAAAGTACAAATTACGATATCCAAGCAAACCCCCTAGAAAATGACATCAGGTAAAAACAAATGGTGACATCAAATGTCAAGGTTCCTGTCACAGTAACATGTCAGCTTAAAAAATTTCTACTACATTGCTTGGAATTCCAGAGTTATCAATGAGCAGGAGCTAAACCATGTGATTAATTTAAAAAAGCATCTAATAACCAAAGGTGATAATCAGTTACCAGGATCTGCTCATTTGAACGAGCTCGAAACTAATCAGACCTAGTAATCAAGTTACCTTTTATAAAGCCAGGAATATCGAAACTACCAAAACAATGATTCAGTTTTAATAGGTATACACTGTTAATGTGTAAAATTTTACACTGCTAATCAATAAAAAATTATCCCATATGTTCTAAAAAATATTATAAAAATCAACACTTTTATCATAATCAATTAACAGTGGAAGAACTTTTAATCTGTTAGTGCATATATTTAGTATAAATAAACAGAATACTAATGATGTCAGTGCTAGTTAATCAAGAGACCAAGGTCTGATTAATAGAATGTAAAAAACTAATAAATTTATATATTATTCCTACTACTGCTACCAAGTATTACAATGAGTAATTTACTGTATATATACCATGTATAGAAAAAATCACTATTCCTCATTGAAAAGCACATTGATCTTTCTGGGAGCAGTTGAGTTGCTTGCTCCTACTACAAAATTGGTGACCCCCATGTATGCCTCTCTTCATATTTACATGTAGAATTGGCCTAATAGTAAAATGTGTTGTCCTTGTGATTGGGAGCATCCTTGCATAGCATGGAACGAACTTCCATGATGGATCTAGGTGGCTCCAGGTCTTTCTCATGCAATGCATTTCCTAGAAGCTGCTGTATGTGTGAAGCAAACGTATCATCCAGAATCTGCACAATATTACTTCAGGTCACAAATCATAACCTAAAGTACACAGCATATAGAAACAATACAAGGAATGAATGCCTTTCTGGCATTTTCACTATAGACAATGGTATTTTGACAGTCAAATTTTTTTTAGCCCCATTTGACACTACTACCCTTTACTACTTCTAACTTTCTCTTATTCTTAACAAATCCAAAAGTTTTTTTTTTTTTTTTATGACCCTTTAATCTCTACATAAGTGTCAAATTCTACATAAGTGTCAAATGGTGTCAATCGACCGTTTTCCTTCACTATAAAGCAATCAATCTAGAGCAATATTCTTTGAGACCTTTATAACTATACAACAGAGACAGACTGTTAAGCTGTTAAGTAGTTACTCACAGATACAGCGACCCTTGAGCCTTTGTACCACGATCTATTCTCTTTTCTGTTCTCCAAGAAACTTAAAATTTCCTGTTAAATCAGAAATATACCGAGATATGATGCAATTAATATTTGTCTCAAATCTAAGATGCTCAAAGGCAAGGTAACAGATTCCAGATGAAAGTGAACTGACCTGTCCCATACGATCCCAAAAACCTCTACAGATGGCAATGAAAACATGAGTCTCAAAGACACTGTGAAGGTGACTTATGGTACTAGCCAACTGATCTTTCAATGGTTGCATTCTACTTCTTAGATCAGACTCCACCACAGTTTCTTTCGATTCTTGAAGAATCTTTTTTAATTTTGTGGTATTCTGTAATTTTGTCTGAAACGACAAGGAAAAAGCTATTAGGATATACTTGAATACTTGATTATTAACACTATTCTAAAATGTGAACAAGAAATTGATACTAATATGAAGAAAAAAATAACTTCACAGGCAAGTTAATCAATTTTTCCATTTATAAATATCTGCTCAGTATTTACTCCATTATAAAGCCGAAAAAATGAGATTTAGACAATTTGAAATTTATTGATATGTGCTTAAATATCGTGACTGCAGTAATGCTCTACCTACACAAGTCAAGTATTATGTTAACAAGAACCATAAATTTTCTTTCAAAAGACTACTAACATTTTCAGCTAGTTTCTCCACAATAGCTTGCACGTAGTTCCTGAACTTTGCTCTCAGCATCACTGTCACCTCACTAAGTCTCTCACCAGGTGTTGTATTTCCAACATTTGGCAAGCAAGAACCCCATGTCTTGAACTGGGATTCAACCCTGGGACGCAGGATGTCGAGCATTCTCTTCAAGGAATTCAAAAGAACTCCGAGCTGGAAAAAGTAAAGAAATTTTAAATAAAGTATCAAAGACACGAAAAACAGTTTTTCCAGAAATTAAACTCACCTCATCAGGAACCACATAGGCACATGTATTTCGTTTGGCAAGCTTTTGGACATATTTAAGCCCGAATTTCTTAGGAGCCATGCTTTCTTTGAGAGGAGATAATACATCTGCATATTGTTTGTCTAATGCTTCCACAATGGCCTTCTCAATATCAGCTATGGCCTGTTGCCAAATTTTTTTTCAAAAAATTAATCAAACTGTCTTCAAAATTTTGGCCATCAAATACAATAACAGACTTAGAGCCAAGGAATAAAAACTCCTGTTCTAAAATGGCCTTTTTAATATAGGAAATAATTGAAAGAAAGAAAAATCTCAAGGATAGGTATTTGTTTGTGGAAGAGATGAAAAGGGAAATGGATAGTATCAAAAGTTTATGGGTAAAAAGGGGAAAGAAATAACAAGAATTGGCATACATACATTCTCTAGAACCAAGGTATATTCTGGCCATCGGCAAATGATGACCTCATAGTCTGTCAATGTCTCCTTCAGCCGCTCATACATGTCATCAACAAAGGGAGTAGTAGAATGCTGTGTTCTAACTCCAGACCATTTCACCTGCAACAGCAATGCATTTAGATTATAAACCCTGTTGTCACAACAATTTACTGCAGAAGAAATGTAGTGGTTAAGGTAAAATTAATTTTAGGGTTTATAATTAAGTCCTGAAGACAATCAAAAGATTACTTGAGACCTAGTTAACCTAAAGGGAATATCTTCCTGAAGACAATGAAATATGACAATATTAATACTATATCTTAAATGTAAGTACCTTGTCTAATTTGCATGACTCCAGCAGAGATAGACGTTTATCTTGTATCCAAACAAGAATATACAAATGGAATAGCTCTTTTGCGTCTACCCCACCTTTGATGGAACTAAGGAAATAAAACAAGTTAGATCTGTGTAGTAGAAGGGATTCATTCTTTGACTAAAAAGTCAGGGCATACTTAGTGTCTCCAACTAAAGCATAACAACACTTACCCAATACCCCAGCTTACAAGGTCTCTCTGAAAATCTGATGTTGCAATAACAAGTTCTGCTACAGGTGATGATGGCCCTGATGGTGGACAAGATATGAGGAATGCTCGCAATCTATTGCAAAGCTCTGTGCTGTATATGGAAGCAGAAAGATTTGGCAGGTCCACAAAGCTGTGAAAATATTGAACCAGCTACATTAGAACCTTTAACATACAATAGCAATCTGATAAACTAACACAATAATACTTTAAAACTAAGGAAGATGAAATTTGAAATGGATCTAATAATGTGATTGAATTTAATGTCTGAGTCAAGCTCAAAACAAAAGTAATCATTGTAGAAGAAAGGGATGTTGTCACATGTGAATACAGACTCAAGATAACAGTTGCAGTTAAAGACAAAACGCAACATTTTTGTTTACAATATGTAAATTACATGTTCGTTTCATAGTTTGGCTGTAACTTATTCATTTACTATAAGCTTTAACACCAGGTCTAATTTTTTGGAACTTAAAATGTACAGCATTTAGTCCTGATAAGGATGAAGAAAAAATATCATGGTTAAAAATGGGAACAATAAAATCAGTTAGTCCCTTCAATAGTTTTGCTGAGGACTTTTGTACAACTCATTGGACTTGGTAAGGAGTAATAATATACTGCTATATAGTACCCAATACTGATATATTACCATTCTATAAGCTAATAACACTAGTTAATAGCAATTTCATTATAAATTTCCATTAAGGTAGCCCTGAAAAAGTAGACATCCCACTGTGTAACCATCAATTAAATAGAAGAACAGAAAGTCTATCTACATTTAGTAGCGTTTCAAGATTAGAAGAGATGCACATAACACAGCACATATTTATTTGCATGTAAGCAAAATTAAAGATGAGATATGATACACATAACCTACATCAAAGTTCTAGAAAAAAAAAATGGAGTCCTTCAAACAAATAATACCTAGGAAGTATATTTTGATTATGAATCTGGATATCCGTATAAATCTCATTTCTAAGATTTATACATAGGGTTTTCATCTTCTGGTAAGCAGTAGACATAGCTATGCCATCCATCAAACTGCTTTCATTATTTTGTGCAATATATTCATCTGTTTCACTCAGGTGCCTCTTGGACCTCTTCTTTGCGGCAACCTAGCAAGATACCAATTTGTCAATTAAATTGCAATGTCATGAGTATACAATTAGCGATTGTTGTCATAAAATATAAATTATATCTAACCTGGAAATAGTGACAAAATGCAGTTTGAGCCTCAGGAGATAAGATATCATGAAGAAGCTTGTAAAGTTTAACAGCAGGTTCCAATGCAGGCGCTGCATGGCCAGTTGCTGATTTGAAAACCTCTATGATGCCCGAGAAAGAAGATTCATCCAGTGATTTGTAGTTCTCAAAAACAAGAGTTAGTATATGTTCAATTTGATCCTTGGTCTCTCCTAGTATTCGGTTCTGGAGATGAACAATAATAACACTATGTTAGACAGACAAAAAATCAATGAATTTGATAGTAAACAAATGCTAACAAAACAATCAGTTCAGGTATATTGACTACATCTAAAACATTGAAGTGGCTAGTTGAAGTTATATGACAAGCATAATAATTAAATGTCAAAGATACCTCCTGGTGACTCAAAGAAGTCTTGCCATTGCCCTTCATGATAACAGGTGCTAGTAGATTACACACCAAGTTGAGGCAGTCTGCTGTAGGTGTCGCCACATCCATGACATAAGATAGATATCTATTTAAAAAGAATTTTGTGAACACCTTATTATAATAAAATGAAAAAAGTGTGAAACTACATATTAAAGAAATCAAATCATTTATAGCAATTGCAGATCAACTTTACATTACCTCAACTTGGTATATATCTCAGATACTCCATAATAGGATGCAAACTCAGTCAAAAGCCATTTCCATGGACCATGCAACATTAGGTTCCTCTGCTGAAAGCCCTGAATTTTCATTGCAACTTCCATAACTAAGTCATAGGCAACTGTCTCTGCTACAGAACCATACTGGTATCACAAAAAATAATAAAATGTGAACACGCGAGGCACATTATATTAGAATACTCAAGAAAATATAAGAACAAATAATTAAACATGTGACTACTCCAACATAAAGCACACAAAATTTTTATTCCCTTCTGTCGGAATAATTATATCTTAGTTTCTTTCTAATTTTCTGCACACACAACAAAATAAAGGGGGTTGGCTGACGGGGGCACCTTCCTGTGACTTGAAATATTGGCCCCCCGCATTGTTTGAGAAATGTTTGCAGTTTTCATTGTTTTCAGGGACCAGCATTCGTATACAGTTCATTCAAAACAAAAAACAAAAGTATGTCTAATAGCTACATATCATGGCATACATACAAATAATGTGGCATACTTATAATTGGAAAACAATAAAAGTTTCTTGAGCTAAACAGGCCTTTAATCTGCATCTGACCAAAATCATGCAAATGATATGTCAGACAAATGAATGTAAATACAGTTTAACATGAAAAAAAAAATACATAATCAAATTGTACTGTATTTTGGCAACCAAAAAACAAATTCAGTCCTAGACATCATATCATGGATGTGAAAGTAACTTCAAACATCTGTGTGGTAAGCCCTGGGAATTACCACGAGGTATGATTATGTTTTCTATTCCAAATCATTTTTCAGTTCCAAGAATCCTGGCTCTTTTATGCTGCCATGATAGCTTGACTATGATTTAAGAAAGTACAGATTACAGGATTTGAAGCTCTGTTACAGCTTTATGTCCAAAAACACTTGCTCGTTGTTCACAGTAACTAACCTTAAGATGACTATTATCATCTGCACTTGTTGAGTAATTTATATAAAGTTGTAACTTGCCCACAAGCTCATGGTCAGGTTCGCGATAAATAGGCCACCAGCGTAATTTGTCAGCCTGTTTCAGTTGAACATAAATTCCATCATATGATCATCACTCAAGACAGGCAATAATAACACTCAGAGACAAACACCGTACAATATTACCGGATCATCAGCTATAGTAGCCACTTGGACAAGAACACGACCAAAATGCTTTCCCTTGGAATCTTGAACTTCAACAAGTAAATCATCTCCAAGGCTATCTGGAAAACTGTACAAGTATTCAGAAAACTATTCAAGAGGTAACAATCATAAAAATTGAAAAGACAAAAAGACAAACAAGAAAAACTTACAACATATGGACTTCACTAGATCCCGGCTGCAACCTTACTGCATCATCTTCAACTATGCTTTTCAGCCTTAAGAAACATGAGTATGTCTCTGATCACATGCATAGGTAGAAAAATAAATAACATTAAACAAGCCCAGTGAAATCCAAATTAGTGAAATGAGAATCGAGTAGGTACAATTAGAACTGAAGTATCATGAAACACAGACAAAAGTAATAAAGCATGCAAGGAAGTATAAAAGTTCAACAAAGATCCATAAATTCCGAAAAAACTGATTATATTAAAACAAAATGAAATACTTTTTTTGACTCAGCTGTAACAGGAGTACGATCAAAGTATTATCTTATAACTACTGAGAAGGTTAGTTCAAGCCAGGGAGTATACCTGATAGCTAGACTACAGCACAATAATTTTTTCTCAGGTAATAATAATATAAGATAGAGAGAGGGGAGGCTTCCTAGTTATAGATTTAGGGAGAGACACAAGTGTCAATGAGACCTCACAAACCGCAGTAGGAATTGGTCAACTTTTATGTAGACTCCATTCAATCCTATTCCGACCTTTATGTCAACCACTATAGCTACAATGGAATTTTAACCGTGTCAAGCTACTAACGATTGAAATGTAACACATGACAATGAGTTTGTTAAACTACAACCAAATGACTAAATGCAATGCTTTCATAAAAATCATCACAACTATAATAAAATATTAATCAAGGCAATTACATACAGTAACATTGCAAATGTTTTAAGTGCTATCTCATTTAAAGAATTGCATAGAAAAAAAAAAACCATGCACATAAAGACACCATAAGGAGTACACACAACTATTACAAAATTCCAAGGACTAAGGAGTACACACAACAACACTAGGGGCCAAATCTGTTAGTTTCACAGAAAGCCAAAACTCAATTAGACCAAATTTCTTCCTAGAGTTAAACAAGTCTGATATTTCGGTCACAATAGAAATATTGAGAACGAATTTTTTTTCAGACAGTTTTTTCCATAATGCATAGAGATAATGAATAATTATAATGCATGTTAACATACCTTGCACAACTTCATATGATGATGAATTATTCCTTAGAGTTGTTACGCCAACCTTCAGGAGTCCAGATACTTGCTGTATGTAGCGGGTACTAGCATGCACATATGCCAAGCTTTGTCGAGCCAAGGAACCATTTGCAGGCACACGTGGAACAAATCGAATTCTTCTGAGAGCTTGCCATCCAGCAGATAGTGACGATTGCAAATTGGAGAAATGGTATCGCACAGAGTCCATTTTAACTTTGTTTGTCATTATCGATGACATGCTACAGCCAGTAGGAGGGTCCAAGCCCATTTTGACTTTACGAACTGCAAAGTGAAGAATGTCTAAACAAGGATGCTCTTCTTGGGATGATAAGTTAAATAATTTTATTAGTAAAAGGTAACATGAGAATGTACCTTGCACCTTCATCTTGCCAATAAGTTTTTTGGGTTTTGGAGCAATACCCTCACTGGAAGGCTCTGCATTGCTCTTCACCATTAGCTCATCTTCTGATTGTAATAGTATCTGCCGTAATCTACATATACCAAAAAAGGAATCCAATAAGAGCAGAGGAACCAAAATAATAGTCAAGGATCAATCATTAAAAAAAAAAAAAACTGTTAAATATAGGCATGTGAATGGTTAAATATATATCACACTCACTTCATAGGAGACCAAGTGCCAAGAGAAGTAGTAGAAAGCTTTGGAAAAGAAAGGTGTTCACGTGATTTTCATCAACCTTGGTTCATAAAATAAAGTTATATTTAATGACAAGACAGACACTGTCCCCTGTTGTCTCCCTACTTATTCCTGAGAATCATGCAAGTAAAATGTTTACTTATTTCATGGTTGCAGAAAAATAACGTTTTTATTCAATGTTTTGGCCAGAGTCAGCATGACATAATAAACACCTGTGTTAGATTCTCCACAAGACACTATACACTGTAATATGTAGACTTAGCACCATTTGTGTATATTCATGGAAAATACACAATAGAAAAAGCCTTATTTATGGTTTTTATAGACTTATAAAAAGAATAAGACCAAGTGCCAAGAGAAGTGGTAGAAAACTTTGGAAAAGAAAGGTGTTCACATGATTTTCATTGACCTTGGTTCATAAAATAAAGTTTTATTTAATGAAAAGAAAGACACTGTCTCCCGTTGTATCCCTACTTATTCCTGAACCACCATCTGAATGGAATCATGCAAGTAAAATGTTTACTTATTTCATGGTTGCAGCAAAATAATGTTTTTTTTTTCAATGTTTTGGCCAGAGTCAGCATGACAAAATAAACACCTTCGTTAGATTCCCCACAACCATTTGTGTATACTCATACACAACAGGAAATAGCCAGAGTATCTTTACCAGAACTAAATACAGCAAGACTAGAGGAAGGAGAGGGCAGAAGAGTGCAGAAGAGGGAAAAAGAGAAGTGGAGGAAGAATCTTAACTTACCCAAATGAATCCCTAAGTAGAGCACATTCATTTTCCAAAAACATAGGAGCTTCCATACACTGCATTGCCCAAGCATGAAGGCAAAGGCGCACACAAGCATCATATGCAATCACTCCATGCCATGGCCCAAGAGCACTGAAATGAATTTACACAGAAATTAGCCACACCCAAGGAGAAAGTATTGAGCACAATCAAAGAGGATGAAATACCTTGCATGAAATGTTGGAAGGCGGGGTGGGTGTGAATTTGAAGATGTAGCAGCCTCTGAACCGGTAGCAGTTCTGTAAATATAGAACAGATCAAATAATATTGGTTAGCTACACATTCACATAAACTGTTCAGCTAAGATGTCATGTACTTTTGAAAAGGTTAAAAACTCAAATGTCTTGCTAACCTAACAAATTGATCAGGGCTCCCACTTTGAACATGGTTTTCTATCTTATCCCCTGACACGGATTTCAAAGTACTTGATTCAGCTTTGTTTGGAGAAATATGAGCTCTGGAAGTGGGGATTTCCTTGTGTGTTTGTCTGATATCTTGAGTAGAACCAGAAAATGGGGGTGCACTGGGAATGTCATCATCTTCATCATCAGATATTCTTCCATGCTGGGAATTTCGTAACACAATTCAAGAAGTTAGACTAATTTCAGCAATACATTTCAAAGATGAGAAAATATAAAAGGAAATAATAGAGACCAAGAAGAGGCACATTGCCAATACAACAACAGTGATTGATGCAGCATCTGCCTTATCGAATACAAATCTTAAATAACAGTATATAAAAAGCCTGTTGTTCTATAAATAAAGCTTTTTGTCACCATCCAAAGTTTCATAAAAAAAAATCATATTAGCAATTATACCAAGAAAATTTTCAGTATTACTGAATACTGTAGGCCACATTACAGCCATTCACTTCAATAGTTTATACCATATCCACCATTCCATACCTTCTCTACAGCACTTTTCACATTCATCCTTGAAGGCACACTAGAAGCATACCCTTCAGACAAATAAGTTCTACTTCTTGGCAGAGCTCCATTGATACTTCCTCCTACCTGCGTGGTAGAGAATTCAGAGCTAGCAGCGGAATCCGATGAATCATCCTCTGTGAAGCCACTCTGCCGCACATTAGCAACCCCCCTCATCACCGGATCCCTCACAGTGCCAGGTCTACCAACCAGTGTTTCCCTGGAAGAACTGACCTCTGAGTATGTATAATCACTCCCATAGCGGGGTCCTCTCTGATTGAAGTTTCCAAGTCTCCTAGCAGCACCATTGGGAATTCTTCGATCTTGTGGTGATGAATCCAATGAGTACCTGCCACCATAAACTTCTTCCTCCGATTCAATGCTGTCATCGTTATCAGAATTTGAAGCACTATCTCCAGTCTCACCCGGCACAACTGTAGATACAGGAATTGCATTAGCAGGAAGATGCCCACTCCTGAATTTTGCTGGGGGTGGTAGCCCAAACCCTCTACCAGCACCACTCTTCATCCCACTGATGGGATCATTGCGTGATCTCAATCCAGTGTTTGAGATTGGAACTTCCTTCTAAACACCAACCAAACAAAAAAAAAAAAAAAAAAAAAAACAAATAATAAAAAAAAACAAAAAAAAAAAAAAAAAAAAAAAAAAAAACCAAACAAAAAATAAAACAAAAAAAAAAAAAAAACAA
>Ga0214544_1002786_pt1 | contig 36563 bp, 15 predicted proteins | sample CNSS3metaG_FD_160074 | JGI IMG/M metagenome (GOLD analysis project Ga0214544, IMG submission 160074) | Root nodule microbial communities from cowpea collected in UCLA plant growth center, Los Angeles, California, USA - CNSS3 | ecosystem: Host-associated > Plants > Roots > Nodule | place: USA...
TATTTTTTATAAATATACTTTTATTTTGTTTATTAAATTAATAACATTACAATATCATCAATTATTAATATAATTCAAAAAATGCGTACACACAGGCGCGATAGCGCCTGTGTTTACACTAGTAAAATATAAGAAAAATTGTCACCACTAGTCTGTTACGTTGTTGTTTATATATTTTTTTTAATATTCTTTCATTACGATATTACCTATAATGTTAAGAATAATATAATGGCACTTGTAAGAAGGAATAAAGATATTATATTATTTATATTTGTTATAATGGTACTTTTCAATAAATGGATTTATGTTTAAGTTAATCTTAGAAAATTTGTGGTTTATAATATAAGGTTATATTTTAATCTTAACTAATATGAGATTTCTATAAAAAATTAACAATAAAATAATATCTAGACGGGATTATTTATAGTAGAAATAAAAATTATATATATATATACTATTACTACAAATTTTCATATTACATGAAAATTTTCTTGCAAATTTGTTAAAATAATTTGCAAGAAAAGGCTTTTTCCTGCTATTTTTTCTAAGAATTTTAATTGGCAGATAATTCCTTCGTGGGTAATTATTTCCTACAAAATTATAAAATTCGCAAATATTTCTTATAAAATTTGTTGCGAAAAGTGTTTTATACAAAATATTTTGTAAAAAAATTGGCAGCAATTTTCTACAAATTTCTTTTTCATAACAAAATTTATAAGTATTTCCTAAAAAAAATTCCAAACATAATTTTGACAAGAAATATAAGTTTTTTTTTTTTTTAGTATATAACATTAGTGAAAAAGTTAATTAATGTCTTCATTCATTTTCATTACTGGCATCACATATTACTATTATTATTTATTCTTTTTAGAATTTGTTTTAAACTGAACTCTAATATGAGATATTCTTTATAAATAATTATTTTCATTCAAAACTCTCTTACTCCTCTTTTTTAAATGAAAAAGAAAACTAAAAAAAAATCAATTTATAGTTTTTGTTTTTTTGAAAACTGAATTATTTATTGATTTTTCAGTCAGTTTCCTCTTAATTATAATTTAGAATTCAGCACTTTAAGAATAGATTCTGGACACTAAAGTATGTTTTTTATATAATTAAAAAATAGTATGTTATATGAGGAAAATGTTTTTTTACAGTTTTGAAAACAATTTTTATATTTAAATTTTTTTACTTATTGAATATAACTGAATTGAACTACAGGTTAAATCAAATTAATATAAATTTATTAGGTGGATCAGATTCACATCTCTTCAACCAGTTTCACACCTTTAATTTTAAATAATATTATAAATCACAAATTATCAATTTAGATGCAAATTATCCAGATTTTTAATTCTCTGAATTCCTTTTAGATGCAAATTATCAATTTAAGTAAGAAATGATTGCTGGTTACAATGGTTTGATTATTGTTTTTTCATAATATTTTTTTTTTCATAATTTTATATACATCAACTGAGAGAATCACATAAATTATTATAAATTTAATTTATGAATCCAACGTTTCACATTAAATAAAAATAAAAGAAATGAGTCACGTTAAATAAAAATAAAAAAGATCAAATTATTTATACGTATTTCGTAAACATTAAATTTTAAAATATTATAAACAACTCATATTTTAGTGATGATAAATCTTGTGAGTTTATCTCAAAAAGAAAATTCAAGATATATTTAATTAAATGTTATTTTATTATATATTATTTTTAGTGCATGTATTGGAAACATAAATAAACAACACAATAATATAACTGAATACATATTTATAAATTTATATGATTTATCTACTAACACGCACTTACTTTTTTTAAAAAAGAAAGTACATTAGTAAATTGTATGTTATATTATAGTTATAACATTTAAAAACACATCCAATTCGTAACTTACTCTTTGATTCTTTCTAAAAGAAATGTAGATTAACAAATCACATATATGTCTATATTTATATTTATATATAATCATCGAATATGTTGGTAAAACAGGTTACACACACATTATCCATTTTGATAGGAAAATAAACAAATAAAAAATATAAATTGATGGGATATAATGAATAATAAAATATTAAATCATCATTTACTGTTTTTAGTGTGGTTTAAGAATTTAAAAGAAATTAAGGAATGTAAAAAGTTTTTGTAAGTTCAATAATTTGTTTTCGTTTTTTACGTCATAAAAGAGATATAATATATATATATATATATATATATATATATATATATAAATTAACTAAATATCAGATAAAAGTAATAATAAAATTATTCATATTTTCTTTTAACTTAAAAATAACCACAGAAATATTTGTTTAAAATAAGGTTGCACTTAAAAAAAGAAATAAGAGAATTGTTACGTGGCAAAAGACATATATAATAATGGAAGAGAGGGACCCACGTACGTCTATGCTATTCGTCTTCATCTTTCTGCGTTCGTCGTCAATTTTCTTTTTAATTTTCGCATTCTACACTGAAAAAGAAAAGAGAGGGAGAGGAAGACGAAGATGACGCGGGGAAAGCAGAAGATCGAAGCGCAGAAGCGGAACGCAGAGAAGAATCAGAAGGCAAAGGGCTCGCAGCTCGAGGCCAGAGCCGTTGGGCTCAAAGTCATCTGCCCCATCTGCAAGGTTTCCAATTTCACCTTTTTTTCTTCGAAAAAATTTCCTTTTTCTTCCTCCCATTCATTTTTCTTCTTGTTATTTTCTCAGAGTTACAAAAAAAATTGAATTTTGATTTTTGGGTGCCTTTGAATTACCCTCCGATCACCGGTGTTGTTTTTGTGGTGGCTGAGGTAATTGGCTTTGAGTTCTCTCATCGAATCAGCCGATCTGGGTTGTGCTTGTTACCTTTTATTTATTTTTTATTATTTGTGTTTTCTAATTCGAAAGTAGTCATTGCTTGACTGATATGATTTAATCAGCTTTGAAAAGGAGGTCTTTTTGATGCAAGGGTTGCTTGGATAATTAATCTGGCTTCCACTGATTCAATTATTGGTTTCGTTAATTATTATGAGCTAGTTGTGTCAATTATATAGCAGATGATGTTTTGTTACACTTTGTGCCTAGTTGGATTTTTGTCGGGTTACAAACTAGTGGTTTGTTTTTTAGCAAAAAAATTCGGTGTGATGGAAAGCATGTTACAGCTGCTGCTGCTGTTGAGTGCATGCATTGGTGGGGATGTCAGAGCAAGTTATGCAGTTATGCATTATCTTATTTAGAGGCTCGTCTTAGTCTTCATTTGTTGTGATTTATGATACTCTGGCGTGTCTTTGTTTGATGTGTGGTTGAAATAATGCATATGCTAACTTTATAATATGATTGCTTTTGCAATGGATATTGACATATTGTTGGGTTTCCTATCCAGTGGCGTGGTCCCAACACAAAGTTAGGTGCATGTTACATTTGCATTTTGCTTGGATTAAATGTGGATGAGTAAATGTAGTCTTTTACAAATTAAGGCATTGAAGTTGTTGTTGCTACTATCTACTGTACCTTTTAACTTTGGGTGACAACCAGATATCCAGAGCATAGCATCAGTGTTTTGAGTTGGAACATAGAAAATGTTCTTGGAAATGGTGCTACTTTTTCAGTGATATGCTAATAAAAGAGTTTGAGATGGGTCTTAGGTTCTTTGGCTTCCTATTTGAAGTTAAGAGATAGCTTTATCTATAGCTTTGGCTGGTTATACTTGTGCACTTTTTTTGTGTATTGTTGGACTTATTAGTCTCCTTTTTTTGCACTGATTGCTTTATTCTTTCCAACTTCAGTATCCGTAGTGAAGTGAATTTCATACGTTGATTCTGGTGTTGGTGCAAGTCACATGGTTCATATAAACTGTTGTATTGCAGTTTGTGAGTCTGAACTGTCCTCATTCTTGGGTAGTAATGTGATATTGAGATTGACCTGGTTTTGAGGGATGGTTTATTCACCTCACAGATTACTTTTCTTCCTGTTAGTGCTTCTTCGATCTATGAGTTTGCAAACAAAACTTATCACTAGGAAATAGAAGTAATGCATGAACAGTAGCCTACAAAAAGTAAAAAGAGAAAATTTTTGAGAAAAGAAATTTGTGGGGATGATCATAGTTTCTCCATACATTTTTCAAAACTGAACTGCTGAAGCATCTCCCATGAAGAAGAAAATCATAGGATCTCTTTGTGTAAGTGGTTGGAGGTATACGTATTTAATAATGTGCCTTGTGGAATCCTTATGTTTCTGAACTCTGAAGATCTTTTGCATTCTCAGATATCTTGTATAAAAATGTTTCTTCACACCGTTGAACATTATTTTTCAGGTTCAACTTGCAAATCAAAACCAGCTTGTTGATCACTTTGCCTCCAAACATCCGAAGGAGAAACCCCCTGCAGAGTCAAGCTAGAGATATTTTGAGCACATGGTACGAAAGGTCCAAAAGAAAACATACTCTTTTGTTGTACCTTCGTGCTTTTAATGTAATCCCCTGCTTACGATGCAGGTTGCAACATGTTTTAATTGAATCATGTTAATGTGCATTGTTGTGAGATCCGAAAGGATGATGAAAACTGCTTCTATCATTATAACAATATTATCATGATGTTGCACCAGTGTTCACTAACTTGGGGTGTTCATAGTGTTTGATGCCAACATGGAAGAGATGGAGCTATTAAAAAATTGTACTTTTTTAAATTTTATATTCCATTTTGTTACAGGTGTTTGTAAACTGAACAATCCAAAATAAGCCACTGATGTTACCAAAACAAGACTGAAGTACTTAGTAATGTTCATGTCGATTGGATAACAAGTTAGGATGAGCTGTAAGACTTGGAAATCTACTCAAATTAAAATATAAAAAAGGGTATAAATCTTATTTTACAAGCTCTTAAAGATATTTTGGCATAGCCTGCTTTAATAATGATAGACATTGATACAAGCTCCAGTCCAAATTTTAAGAGTGTATAATTATCATCCTATCAATTATTGTTGGATTATTTGACTGTTAATGATATCAGTAAATTATAAATAAAAGATAAACTTCATCTTACAGATCTGTTTTACAAGGTTAAACTGATATAGAAGCAAATCCTAAGCCCGTACAAGACTATTACCAGAATCATCTCTTAGCTGGGAGGATTAATAGAAAAATTGGCAGAGACAACACATTTTTATGTTTAAATAAAGGATTATATACTGTTCATAGAAATAAATAAAATACTGTGAGATTTACGTTGATCTGTTATTTTTAAAATTATCAATCGGAGGACATTTGTTAAAAATGGAACTGTTGCTCTTTTCTTTCCCTTCAACTTGAAACTTCTAAGCATAACCCCTTTTTTTCTCGTAGACGTGCAAATGTTGATAAAGGTTTGATGGTGTTCTGTGTTTTGAATGAGTTGGTGTTGCAGAATGTTTGGCCAGTTACTGATAATGACTTCATCTATAACAATCAAACTCAGTTTTTTTTGTTAAGTAGTGTCAAATACAAGTTAATAAAATTCAACATAACGATTGAGTTCATTATCTTTCCCTCTCCAAAATATAAAAACACCTATAAATCACACACGCTTTATATTAATTAAAATTTCATCTAAGTTGTTCTAAGTAAAACTAACATCATTATTTTCTTTAAATTGACGGCACTAATAAAGAATCCATCTCGAAGAGTATTTCTTTATCACGGTAAACATACTGATGATCATCTTCCATCACCTTTAATTTACAAATACTCTTAAATAAATTAACAAATATCAACAAAGTCAGCACTCAACTGATACCCTTGCCAGAAATAGCACCTTCTATTCCTTTCACAGCACACTGCAGTGTAAAAAGCAATGATGAACAATACAGATCTAGACAGAACTTAGGATGTATTACTGTTAAACATTGACAGCTAAGAAGATACACATTTTCATGATCATGTTAAAATTTCATAGCAATCACATCGGGATTATTCCAAAGGAAAAAAATATAAAATTTATCAACTATTATACAAACTTGTAAACAATACCTGTTTTTAGTTACATGTCCCAAACGTAATGCCAAACAGAAGTATCCCTAAATAATAGTTCATATAAAAGCTTTCTATATCAATTTTCAAGAGAAAATGTTGATATACTCCTATAAATACTCCTTTCTTCATCCAGATTCTCCTTTCTAAAATTCTTTGTAATCAAAAAGCTACTGTAAAATTTAGTCCATTCTGTGCTATACTTAGAATCATATATAAATGGAAACAACAAAGTAATCAGTTACAAGGAACCCAAACCATTTTGCTTCAGTTAGTTAGATTCATTAATGAGTTTGTTCAAAAGGGTCGTCAATAAAGCATCCCTTTTTTCCGCCCTACTCTCTTCTCTCATTCTCCTCTGTTCTTCTCTCTCCCTCCATGCCTGTTCAATAATTAACCTCTCCCGCTCAAGCTTCTCCATCGACTGCCTCCACTCCTGTTCAAACAACTGTCTTTCATGAGCACGTCTTTCCATCATCTCCCTCCACTGCATCTCCATCCTTAACTGGTGCTGGAAAAATTCCTTTAGCATTTCCTGAATACTACTAGTACTACTGACAGCATGCGATGGATTGTTTGCTCTTGAAGAAGACTTATCCGTTCCAACTTTGTCAACTTTCCTTTTGCGGGTATTGCTTCTAGAAGGTTTTTCCTCTTCGCTATCATATTCAACCTCGTCGTCATCTTCTGAGAGTTCCTCTGAAGATCGATCTCCACTTGGTCTTTTCACTCCTTTCTTGGTTTGAGCTGAGCGAGTTTCAGATTCAAGAAGTAATCGTTGCATATTATGTGCCCTTTGGGTAAATACTGCATGCAATTCTTCAAAAAATGGACATTGCCTGCTATGCTCTGGGTCAGATGTCTCTTTTCCCTGCAAAAATATTGCCACATAATTTACTGAGTAAAGTGAACACCTCCATCTTTGAGATATTTCTTTTTTACATTTTTAAAGAAATTTCTTTTGCACCATTGCAAATCAAAATAAAGTCGCTCAACCATACATACAAACTCCCTATAGGAAATTTTTCCACATGAACATAGTTAGAGGGGGTTTTCTTAAATTTTGGCCTATAGCATATTTGGGTTCGCTTGTATTTCACTGGCTCACATTGCAAACAACTGTTTACCAGGAAGCAATAAATATAAATTGTAGCTTTGAGATGAACACGGACCAGACCAATTCAACCACAAAAACAAACATGCTGCCAGACTCTAGCAAACACATTGCACACCCAATAACCAGATACGTCATAAATTATATGATCAAGTGCGGTTATGACCATACCAAAAGCTTGAACAGTTAGCAAAGACTCAACTCTCGACATATAATGCCCTGCATCAAACACGGTCCATTGTATATGAGCTATTCAGTTGAATATCTAAACCACAAACCCAACATATTCCCTCCCAACCCTTTGAGCATATGAACAAAGCTTCATATAGATGAAGGTTAAACAATTCAATGGATCATACCTAGCTGTCACAAACATCATAGATTTATTGTAATAAACATATATTTACTTTTTCTTCCATTTTCCTTCTTCATGTCAATCTCATGTTTTTCCTATCACAAACTATCGGACACTTTGTGTCTCTCCCACTCCTATCTCTCCCTTCTACCGACGTCCTATCACATTTTATCATGTCTGAAATAATTCAAATGAATGTCACGTACAAAGGTGTATATCACTCATTACTCCAGTTGGTAGAAAAACAGTCAAACTGAACATCAACAAAAAGATTCAACGAGATAACAACAATGCCAAACTCTGCTCCAAAATCATGAACAATGAAAACGCCACAAACAAACAAACGAAATCGGCAACAGACGCTAAATAAAAAATAAATAGAAAGAAAGAAAAACCTTATAGCGATTAACGAGGTTCTTCCACTTGCATTTGCACTGTTCAGGGCTCCTCCTGAACCCTCTCTCCCTCATCTTCGAACTCACCACTTCCCAAAGCGTTTTGTTCCGCTTCGACGCAGTGAAGTCCAGCTCCAGCTCCGCGCGTATCGCTATGAACTCCCGCGTCTCCTGCTGGCTCCACTGCGGCTGCGCCGGTCCCCTCTCCTCCCTCACCGCCGCCGATACCTCCCCGGACATCACCAACGACGTCGCCGGGTTCATCAGCGGCGGCGGCGTCACCATGCCAAGCCGCGCAGCCAACGCGTCCTCCCCTCCGCCACCGAACATTGACCTCTTCACCACCCCGATGTGGTTTCAATGTGAATTCGTGATTAGGGTTTTGGAAATGCGAAAACTCAAAAAACGGAAGTGGTGCACTGGAGCTGGTGGAAGCCTCGGAAAAAAAAAATATCCTTTTAGTTTTTCGCTATTTTTTTCAATTACTTTTCTGTTTTCCGAGTTTGCTTTGTAGACAAGACAGGAATCGTTGACTATAGCTACCTACGTGTGAAAATCTGCCTCCTGAAAACGGTAACGTGTTTACGGTTTTACTTTTTTGCCCCTTCATTTAATTCACGCCGTTTCCCCGTTCTCCGTTGTCGGTGTAAAAGTTACGCCGTCCCTGGGTGGATGCGCCGGAGATTGGAACAAAACCAAATTAAAAATAGTTCTTAAAAAATACCTTATTTTTTTATTTGTTGCTATAAATTAAATCTATTACCCATCTTACTCTAATTTAATATATTATAATTTTTTAGACTATTTTTTTATTAAAGATAAAAATATACTCCCTCCTTTTGCGTGTATTTATTTGCGTATTTAAAGAAGTTTAAATTTTGGAAGTGATGATTTAATGTTCGAAAATAATTTTCCTATTTGGCAGAAATTTGCTATGACCGGCAACTCTTGATTTTCTTTGTTACTAGAATGTTCTCAATCTTCATAGGGGGAGATTAGGTTAGGGTATTAAAATTCCAATCCTGAAGACTATTTACAACGCATTTTATGAAATATTTAAAGCAGCTTATTAATGAATAATCATTAATGGGAATTTCTATCATAAATTTAATTATACAGCTCGTCACAATAAATTAAGAATCTGTTATTTTTTACTTTTATTATAGAATTAATTCGATTTGGGCTTGAGGCCCAAATCATGTGGTGGGCTTCCTTGTTTAAGAATATTCTTGATCCACGATACAAAATATAATTTTAGATTCCCACATATTAGTCAACTTAAAAAGTTTGTATCAGATTAGGTTGGTGTTATTTTTAAATGATTGTACTTTTTTTAATCTTATCCACCTCTGTGTTGTGTTAATGAGACATCCAAGAAATAAAAATATTTAATAATTTATATATTTAAATGACAAACATGCTCACACAGCTAGAGGTAACATGAAAAACATCTTTGAAGTAAATAATTATACGTAAATTTGATTGAAATCTTATTGTGTCTAAGATTAACTTTTAATTTTTTTTTTATGTATTATTTAATAAATTAAGAAAACAGGTGATATCTACTGCATGTGATATCTACTGCATTAGTGCTGTTACCCATTTATTTGAATAATGGAGCTATTTTGGATAAGAGATTAAAGGTGAAGCTGATTATGCTTGTCTTTTTAGTTGATTATTCATATCATTTAAGACTACAAAAACTTGCTGGTATTGCTCTTGAAGTTGGATTGGAACTATCAAGTTGTGTGCTATTGGCACTAAATTTGTGTTGTTTTGATGTAATACAATTTTCACATTTTTATTAGTTGAGTTTCCTTTTATAAAAATCATCTTTACAACTTTTATTTTAAATATTTCTCTATCTTCTGTCCAAGATTCTAACTTTATCATTCATTTCTTTGAAATTATGAGTCTACCTTTAAGGAGATGTCTGAGTGACATTGGATAGTTCAACATAAATTTTTATTTTTTTTGGTCATGAGTTGTGTTCAGAATTAATTTGAGTTTTCTTTGTATAGTTAGAGCTATATGTGAAAGTAAGTTTTGTTGTATAGAGAGGACTAGTGTGTGGAGTATGTCTTTAAGGTAAAGGAAGGTAGTAAAATTTAATGATTTATTAGTAATTCAAATTTGTGATGGTAAGGAGGAAAGTATAATAAATGAGTTATGTATACTTTATTGAATTGTTGTTGGATTTTTTTGGACTAGGTGATTTTGCTACAAGGGGTGAGATATTTATTTGGGTTAAATATGTTTTTGGTCTCTTAACTTTGAGTGAATTTTGGAATTAGTCCATTTCGAAACTTTGGACCAATTTAGTCCTTCATCTTTTAAAATACGTGAATTTAGTTCTTTTAATAAAATTTTGTTAAGTTTATTTGATATTTCAAGTATGTTTCACAATAGTATTTGACTTAAGATTAAAGCAAAAATGTGTCAAATAGTATAAACAATTCAAATACAAATATGAAATGCGAACGAAATATCAAATAAACCTAACAAAATTTGATTAAAAAGACTAAAAATCCACGTATTTCGAAAAATAAATGACTAAATTGGTCCAAAATTTTGAAATTGACTAATTTCAAAATTCACTGAAATTTAAGGGATTAAAAACATATTTAACCCTTGATATTTTCACTTAAGAGAATAATTTATCTTAAGCGAAAATAAAAAAAAAAGACTTGGATCTTATATTTTTCGCTCAAACAAAAATAAAGCTGTAAGTAACATTATTTTTTACCTTGTTTTCACTTAAACGAAGGTTTTTTTTCAGTCAAGTTATGAATAACACTATAACTTAACCAAGTTTCCACCAAATTTTTGTTCAAGCAAACATATTTTCACCTGAGCTAAAATATTTTTGCTTGATCTAAGAAAAAAATTGTTGTTTATGGTTGCTTAATTTAATGTAATTGTTTTTGTAAATACAAATTGAGATAAAATAGTTTCATTTTATTTATATTTAATTTTTCCAAATGAAATGTGTGTTTTGTGTGGATAATGAGGATATAGTGGGTTTAGGGTGTATTGATGGTAATTTGATGAGATTATTTTGACTCTACTAATATCCAACTACTAAGTTAAAGGTTGTGAGAGTTGAGGAAGATTCCTACATGGTGTTTTGGTATGAAACAAGATTGAATGACACAAATATAAGGAATTTACCCAATTATATTTGAGGGGAACATTAGTCATAATTTATTGTTTTTATGGAGAAAAAAATAATATGAGAGGTCCAAAATCTTGAGTCTTCTTAATAGACATGTTTTTTGAAAGTTGAGTCAAATATTTAAAGTTGCGAGAACTGTGTGATCTAAGCTAGTCTAGCTGTGATTTGATTTGGTGCTAAGAAGTGCATGCGTTACATTAAACATTTGTCTATTGTTTGTTTGAGATCGATTGACTAAGATGATGAAATTGCATTTGTAATGAGATATTTTACATTTTAGATAGTTTATTATAACTACACTGACTTACCTTTTGTTGGTTGTTTTTTATTTGTTTATCAACTATAATCATATAAGTAAATAGATAATAATCCATGTGAGTAATGGTGGAACTTAGTATAATCTCAAAGTTCCCTATTTTTTTTTCACACACACATATATATAAATTAATATACAAATAAAAAAATATATTTTATTATGCTTTACATATTTGGATCCTTCAATTTTTTTATAAATCTAGTTTGCCGTACACAGTACTTTTTAAAAATCTGCCATTGTAGATGGGAGTGATGAAAAAAAAGAAAAGTCTGCTTAGGAGTTACATAAAAAGTGTATGTTATATATATATATATATATATATATATATATATATATATATATATATATATATATATATATATATTGTTTTTAAATCTTTGAAGTATACATTTTTTTTATGAATATATTTTTAATTTGATTGTTTGTTAATAATATAGGTAACCGTTTTTAATAAATATATTTTCTTTTCTTCAAATTTTATAGAATTATATGTTGTTTATATATTTTTATTTTTTAGATTTTTAGATGTTTATTAATTATTTTTATTAATAAATTAAAATTAAAATTATGTATATTTATTTGTTAAAAAGTTAAAATTGGTAAATATTAATAAATTAAGTTATCTAAAATTTTTAAAGTAAATAATATTTTTATATGACACATAAAAAAAACATATCAAAATTAAAAGACTATAATAAATTAAATCATTTTCTTACTATTTTCATTAAATATAACACGGATAAAGCGATAAATTTTTTATCCATTACCTTCTAATCTTTTTAACAGTAGTTAGTGGTGGATTTTCACCAAAATTTCTGGAGGGGTCAAAATAATATACTTAAAATGTACATATTTAATATTATTGTCACTCATTCAATAAAAATGAATAATATTCTAGTATAGTTATAACTATAAAACAAACTACACTATCTAACAGATTGTCCATCGTTTTTTTATATTTTTAAACTTATCAAATAATTCAATCATAATTAAATTTTTCAGATATTTTTTTTTTCAATATAAATAATCACATTATCTACAAAATATTCATTTTCTATTTTTCTAATGTGTACATATCGATTCAAAAGTTGCATTTTATTTCATTGTTATGCGATGAGCAACCATATTGTCATGTTTTGATCTTCACTCATCTTTTATCAATTATAAAAAATAAATTTATTCTTTTGTTTTTCGTCAATATACCTATTTAAAAAACAAGTTTAAGACTAAAAAATAATTTATCCTAATATAATCAATAATTGAGAGACATAATTACTAACAAAAATTATAATAATCAATTCACTGCCAAATGAGACAAAAGAAATTTTTTTTTTCTTTTGTGGTAACATAACAAAAAGAAATCAGATAAGGGTAAGAGATAAATACAACATTGATAATGGTACCATAAGGATGATGATGCTTTAGACTAGAGTGTTTGACAATGAGTGAAGGACTATGTAAGATGCTATAAATGCCCTTAACATCTCATACACTCTTACACAAACAAATTGCAAACTACATAAAGACAATACCTCTTTGGTAACTCACATTATATACCCTATCATTTAATGCAACTCAAGCCTACCTCCACTTTTCTCTCTTTTTTTCCCATTATTAAAACATTGCCACCACACCAATCTCAAGGACTAGTTACATGACTCTTCTTCTATTTATGGCTCTCATCACTACCATCTATTTATGGCTCTCATCACTACAATGAGCAACTTGTTGTTAAACATCAAAATATCTATCGTGGTAAGGATTTCTCAACTGGAAGTTGAAGTAATTCTAGAATCACTTCACAAACCTGCATTGTAAGAGTTTAAAGTTCATGGAACTCTACAATAAAAGAATTCTTATTGCATAGAAATAGATAAAACATTTCCTAATATATCTTGATGGAAATTTCAATCCTTGGTTAGTACTAAATTATCTTAACACTACCCAACATTTTTTTTTAGAAAAAACCATCACCTAACTTGGGCAAATCCACTCAACTGAGTCAACTCTCACCTACAATGGTCAACGCAAAAAAGGACAAACCTAAATAGGTTGAGTCCAGTCCATTAAAGATTAGCTCACTTCTCATATATGCTAATCCTATGAAATGATAGTAAGGCCCATAACTTGGGGACAATAAGGTGAAGTTTTACCATGCATATAGCTTATCTCTATATCTAAACACCTAATTCAACATTTCCAAGTCGAACAATATAAATATTTTTCACAAAGGACAACAAATAATAATCCTTGGTTGACTTCAACTTGATCTTCATGCATGTTAAACTCTATTGTCTATGTGTTTATGTCCCATGACTAGAAAATTCACAATACGGATGTCTAAATTTATAACTAATTATAACATTATTTGGACAATTAATCTAACGTAGTCAAACAAGAATACACGAGTGGTAATAAAACTTTAAGCGTAGCAACACATTACCACTACTATTCAAAACAAAACCATGCATTTTGTTTCAATTAACATATTTGGTAATGTAGATTACATTTTAATGTCCATAGTTAATTCTCTTGGTATGCACTAGTTCATGCTAAAGCAAACCCAGTTTGAGGTAGGGTGTTTTATTTTTCTTACTGAGCTTACCCATAAATAAGTCATAACCTACACGCCTTATAGGCTTTTGGCCTCAAGGACATTAGATCCTTTAAGGGTTCTTTGGCTTGAGCTTCTTATCTGTCTCATGTGGTCTTAGGCTGTGTACGATATGCTAACCAATCACCACCACTTACGCAGGAATAATTATAAGAAGCAGAGGAATTAAGGACATACAAGCTTGATTTGGGCTTTAATTGATGCAATCAACCGAATGTACTCTTATATCTGCCTGCCATATAAGCATGCCTTAAGTTTCAACATGCAACATTATTTTCATGTTTCAATCTTAAAATGAATAGGAAATAAACAAAAAGAAAATTACATGACCACGTGTAGAAAGATAGACAAAGAAGAACAGAATGAAAATAACTTTGACCCTCATGGCCAAAAGATAAAAAATAGACCAAAAAATTCAAGACCTAGTCACAATTCTAGGGCTAAATGCATAATTTAAACTAGGATCTATTAACTGTTTCCATAATGACGTTTGACAAAACTTCTATAGTTGTATCTTCACATTTAATCTCATAATGGATCAAAGAACCAATTGATGGACTAATACCATATAACCCAAAATGCTTAAGCACACATTTTAATAATTATAATAAAGCCTCCTAAACTATGTTATCTTTCTATACTAGTCAAATTTGTTTAGTGTAATGACCCACAAACCATCCTAAAAGTTCACTAACCTAAGTTACACATACATCAATCATGAACTCTAAGCCTATCCATGTCCAAAACACATGCAGGGGAAGTCAGTGAGATTAAAAAGGAAAACCACAAAAAAAATTTCTAATTTCAATCATATGAAAGATAAGAATTCTACAAAAGTATAGAATACGATCATTTACTATACCTCTTAGCCAAAGAAATACCAAACTACAACTAAAGAAAACAAAGTGTTTCAGTTCATTTTTGAAAAACACATGTACATGGATGAATGAAACTCATGGAGAATAATGATACATAATATGTCAACAGGAAATATACGGATCTTGACAATGAGTTGACTAAAGTAAGTTTCAACATAACAAATAGACTGAAAAGTCATAATAAAGATACTAGTTTTCAAGTTTGAACTGAGTAAATTATGTTGCATCGAAACTTGTACCTGGTTATCTTTTCTTCCCTTTTTCTATGTAATTCAAAGCTTCAGACAAGGTAAACTCCACATGGAATCCATATCCTACATCCACAAATTTGCGTTGCGTATCTGGCCTGTAAAGTGTAAATAAAATACATGAAATATAAGAGATGTGCATTTCAATGGACTTAAGACAAAAACAAATATGCACAAATTATAATGCACAAATAAAATGAACTAGTTGTACTATTGGGTGAGGGGTTTCCTTGAGTTTAAATCTTTGTCCATTGATTGTACCCAAGAGAAGGAGGGGAGTGGCAGTAGAACGGTGTCTGCATCCACGTTGGCCATATAGCACAAATCCTAATGGTTGATAAGATGATGATGATGATGACTGATGTTGATGATGATAATATATCAAAAATGTCTATGACCACTGACTACAAAGATAAGATATGCAATTGAAAAACATGTTTGATCATGATTCATATGGACTGGTGATAAAATATAAGTGCCCCATAACAAAATTTAAAAATAAATTGAGAAAAAAATAACATTATTAGTAGCCAATGCTAAAACTAAAATTGTAATGACTTACACTTCTTCCTGCAGGTATACTTCAGACCCAATATTGGCCAAAGTTCTTAGACTGGTTACACTATTCTTCTCTAGGTTTTCAATGTTTCTTCGCATATCAGCACTACTAAACAAGTCAAGTGATATAACAACGTAAAAATTTGTTTTGACCTCTAGGTGTTAGTCATTAGATGCAGATTAATCACCAATTTAGTTCAGCCTATAACTAAGATTTACATGATTTGAACTTTCAATACTACTACAGACTTTATGAGAAATAAATGATACATAAAGTTGTTGTGTTGATATTTCAGTCTTACAAGGTTATTAACTGATCCCAGTTGCATGCATAGAACCTAAAAAGGATACAAAATTTTTTGTTGTTCAAAAACCTTGTCCTTGAAATAAAGACATTAGAAAATGAGTAAATACCATTAGCACAATTTGAGTCATGCACATATAAAACTACTTTAAATCCATTTTCAAAGACTTAAATTTTAGACCTAAAAAAACCTAAAAACACACATAAATTACTTATTATACAGAATGAATTAATTATATAGCTTATGTACAAATAAATTTCACATTAAAAGGATTTAGGTTATTGATAAAAAAACACATTTGGTAAGACAAACATTTCATACACATTGTTTCAAAATAATAAATAGAATGCAAAGGAGAGTAAAGGAATGGCCAACAACAAATTGTAAGCTATATTAGTAAAATGCACACACAATATCACATATGTTCATGCTTAAATTCCCAACACCAATCAACAAATAACAGATAAACATATCCTAACTTGTGGTTCATTTGAGCATTTTATCAAGTATGGAAGACAAGGAACAAATCTATTGAAATAATGTTTACAACAAACACTTTGCATTATTTTCATAAAAAACCATTTTAAAAAAAATAAAAAATAGATAACTGATCATTGAAGATACTACAAAGAGAGAGAGAGAGAGAGAGAGATAGTTTCATATGGTCATAAACCTTACTAAAGAGAAAGAAAAGAGCAGTAATTGCTTTGTGGAACAAAGTTTGCAAGACAAGTGTCTCCGAAGGTATGATTTTTTTATTCAGTTTGAAAGATCAAAAAATTGAGAATTGTCCCTTGACCAAAATATTTTCATTTAAATCGCCTTAAAGGTAATACAGTTACTATCATGAACCAACTATTCGAAAAGCTTAAGTTGCTAATCTGAAGACACACTAATGATTTTTCTTAATGTTTAGTCAAACTTTTCCTTGTGGCTTTCTTAAGCAACATTAACACAAATACCTTACACCCTTAAAGATATAAGATGAACTAACATCATTAGTAATGGATTTTGCAACACAATTATCGACATAATAAACAAATATTAGAAATTGTAGTTGAAATTCATACTGGAAATCAAATAAGAAACAATGAACATTATAAATTAAATAATTGTATATTGAATAATTTGTCTTGAAATTTTGAAGTATTTGCAAAAAAAGTAACATAATTAGTTTATTGAGAACCTAATTGCAATTATCAGAAATTGACAAGGGACTAAATTGCAATCATGAAAAATATTCAAGGACTAAGTTGCAACTACTAAAATATAATTAAGGACCAATTTGCAATCATTATAATGTATATATAGGGGTCAATTTGTAGTTTTACGGAATTTTAGGTGTTATAACAAACTTTTGTAATGTTGTTATCTTTGGTTACATTTTAAAAGGCCATGTAGGTGGCTGGATTTACAACTTTGCATTTTGAAATATTTATTGATCAACACATATTCAAAACTTTCCTCCAAGTGCAGTCAAGTTAGTTTGTGATTAATGAAATCATGTATCTTTATATCTAATACAAATGGAATTTCAAAAAGTTGATCCAATACGTGAGACTAGTTAAGGCATCTTCTATGTTTCTATAAGTGAGTTTGTGACATGTTTTTCAACTTATATTGGTGTTTATTCAACTTTGAAGATGAGTTACAGGTTGTTGTTGTCGTTGAACATGTTTTTAAGTTAGTTGGTCTACACTTTAGTTTTGATGTAATTTTAAACTCATGTTGAATGTGTTTCATAATGATAATATTGTTCATTTTCATTGTTATTGTACTTATAACATGTTACAAGAAAAGAGGTTAATGAAATATGCATCTCATTAGTTGAAGGTGCATAAGAATAATTACCTGACGCATGACATTGAGTTGGCTGCGGTAGTGTTGAGGCAGCAATACAACCCAAAGGCACACCATTGTCTATGTAAAGAAAATTCAACTATCATTATATTACTAATATCTCATTCTACTTTATTATTTTGATAGTAACACCAAAGAAATATTCTTTCTTGTTGTCCTTGTGGATGATTCAACTAATTACCAATGTCATACATCAAATTGCTTTTTGTGAATAATGATACCAGTTAAAACCAACATAGAATTTAGTTCTTTGAAAAGTTTGCTAATGGTACCATAACACTTTGCCCTACATAATACATTGAAGTTTTTTGCATTGACGGTTATGGAATATATCAGAAAATAAAAATAACTATGGAACCAGATCAGGGAAAAAGAGGGAAGCAAAGGATGTGCATTTCTAAGCTACAATCTAAGTGTTTCTAAGCTACAGTGTAAGTGTAAGTGAGACATGAAAATATTGTTAAGATGAAAGAATTCTAGACCATCAATTTAACCCCTTGGTAATCGATGTTGACATCCCTAAGCTTCTTGTAGATGATGTCTTATTGGTTCTAGATATTACACAATCCAACAACCCGATTATCCAAAAATGAAATTTTGAATTGCATAACTATTTCCAACCATCTTCTTATACATAAGCATTAAGCATTTCATATCCAGAAAGAAAGGAAAGATTCGTGCTTTACATTCATAGATAAGTGGATGATTAATAAATAAACACAAAGCATAAAACATTCAACAAAATACTAAACACACATTACCCTAAAACCTTAGAACGTAGAGCTGGTAAATACCTGACGTCCCACGCACCCCCTTTGTCCCCAATCTAGATAAAGTTTGCTCTTGCACGCCGTTCTGCTTTGAAGACGGTGACAAAACACTTTAAACAACCAAAATGTGCTTGGGAACTATGAGTAGAATGGACAACGATGGTGGCTTTTGACGAATATCTCTGAGCGACGGCTGGTTGAGGATGAATGGCTATGAGGGTGAGCACGTCTTGGTGTGAGATGGTAGGCGTTCTTGATTTTAGGGTTCTCAATTTTGGGTTATCAATTTTCCTGCAAAAAGAAGATGGTGACGAAATACTTTAAACAACCAAAATGTGCTTGCGAACTGCGAGTGGAGTGGACAACGATGGTTTTTGGGCTCTCAATCTTGGGTTATCAATTTTGCTGCGAAAAAACGATTTTAGGATTTCTTGGTTTTGAATGTTTTGGTATCAGAGTTAAGGGTGTAATATTTAAGATGGGTTAGTGTAAGTTTAATCTTCATGTCTAAAGATTATCACATATAAGTTTAAATTTTCATTAGGATTTTCAAAAGATCATCACAACTTATTTTTACAAATAATTTTGTTATTTAAAAAAAACAGATAACTTTTATATTTGTAATAAAAGAGATATTGAAAAATAAAATAATAAATATATTGTATATAAAAATTTGTAGATTCAAACAACATTAACACAAACATCATACACTCTTAAAGATATAAGATGAACTAACATCGACAAAATCCAAAAATATTAGAAATTTTAGTTTAAATTCATACTAGAAATCAAATAAGGAACAATGGTCATTATAAATTTAAGAATTGTATATTGAATAATTTGTATTGAAATTTTGAAGTATTTTGCAAAAAGAAAAGTAATACAATTAGTTTATTAGATACGTAATTGCAAATATCATAAATGTGTAAAGGACTAAATTGCAATCATGAAAAATATTCAAGGACTAAGTTACAAAGATTAAAAAATAATTAAGAATCAATTTGCAATCATTAGAAAATATATAGGGGTCAATTTGTAGTTTTATGAAATTTTAGGGGTTATAAAATATTTTTGTAATGTTGTTATCTTTGGTTACATTTTAAAAGGTTGTATTTGTAGGGAAGATAATGTCTATGTTGATTTATTAGTCAACTATGAGGTGACTTATAAACAAAACTTTATTTCGTAGAATAATTTGTCAAATTTCATTAGATATGGATTTGTTTTAGAAATGGGTTTGATTTAGTTGTTGTTAGATTTGCAAAGTTGTTCTCGATTACGTGAGTCGTAGTCTAGTCCCTCATGCTTGTATTTATTTTTTCTTTGCTCGATGTTAATATATTGCAAAGTGATGTGTGAATTAAAAGGTGTCAACTTACTTGATATGTCTTTGTCTTATAATGATGCTTAACATGTCATAACTTCTAATAAAATAAAATACATTAGTTATGAAACACGTGAACTTGTTACTCCATCTAATTATACTTAAAAGCTCTAAATGAATTCAACCAATTGAATGCCTTGGCCTTATTGTAATATAGTTTAAGTTAGAAGAATTTGTAAGTATAATACATTAGCACCCATAAAATAAATAATGTTTCTCTCTTTTTATATGTTGTTATATTTGTTAAAGGACACTCTTCATTAAATTAGTAAAAGACTTTTTATAGAATTTACCTTAATAACTAAAAAATTGGACTTTATACTATACTTAATATATGTATGTTCCGAGTATGTTGCAATCAAATGAAAAGAAGTATGTTGCATTCAGTAGTTGAAAAATATGATAGTGAAAAGAAATTTTATGAACTGGAAAGTTAGCTAATAAAACTTCTAAAGATAGTTGTAGACTATAGATACATTGTAGTAATTCAGACTCAACATGTTTCATGAAGAAGAGAGAAAAGAAGAATGAAATAACTAGTATTATTGATGAGCAACCCCTATCATATTTTAGATTACACTTCTTTGTAAACTGTAGTTGTTTAGTTAGAAGTGGTTATATTCAAATGACATCCAATCTTAGAGAGATACGACTATGTTTCAAATAATACCTCATCTTAGCCAGGAGTGACATTGTTCCAAAGAACACTTGATTTTAGGCAAGGGTGTCAACACTCCAAAAAATACTTGATCTTAGTGTTAAGACTTTGGCAAGTGTACCAAGTCGCGCAAGTAATAACCGGTAAGACCGGGATATTGTTTTCCAAGAGACTCGTGTATACTAATTAATTGCGTAATTAGTGACTAATTTAAACTAATGAATAAATCCATATTTTGAGTTTCAATGTATGAAATTAAATTTTAAATAATTAAAATTGAACTTTGGAAGTTAAAGGCACTTAGTGAATGGAAAAGATTAGAAATGAAATGACTTGATATTGCCGGGATTAGAATTCACCAACTATGCTCTCATGCAACTACAATTTAACATCATCTTCATTAATATGCTAATGTCAACCCACAATTTTTCTCAAACCCTAATTCCTTAATGGATTGAGCCTAAATTTCCTTATTAAAAGTCAATTCCTTGAACTCTTAATAAGCTAATTTGCTTTATGCACTAAGGTTTAAGACAACCAATGGGTCAAGCCCCATTCCTAGGTACAAGCTCCATTGAGTTTTCTTATTCCAAATCTAGGTTTCAAAAGATATTTCCACACCCAATGAACCAAAATTCATGCAATGGATGGCTAAATCAATGCAAGCATTAAGTGAAGAAACAAGAAGACTAGAAATTAATGAAAGAGTCATATATATAATCAAAACATTTGCATTTACACAAGAGTTTCGTGGCTACATCTAACCCCAACAAAAATGGGTTTAGCTCTCCATTGTCATGGAGAGCTCAAGCATGCAAATGAAAGAGATGGAAGAGAAATAGATACAAAGAGGAAGATGGAGTTGTTCCCACAAGCCCTAGCACTCCTCCAAGCTCTCCAAATGTGTTCTTCGTGCCTCCAAAATGCCAAAGATGAGTTTCCCCTCGCGAAAACAGAAGAAAAAGAGCCAACTTGCCACATCAGCGAAAACTGGCGCCTGGCGGAAGCTTCTCACCGCCAGGCGCTAGCGAGAAAACAGTGGCCAACCTCTGCATCTACCGCCCGATAGTGTACGGGTGCCGCCAGGCGGTGAGCCACTCTGTCGCCTGGCGTCGTCATTCTACCGCCAGGCGCTGGCATTGTGTCGCCTGACACTTCCTGTTGACATTTTCCTTCTTCTCCTTGCTATTCCAGGTCACTCATTAATTTAGATTGTTGGAACAAAGCTTTCCATCTACAAAAAGGACACAAAAGTGGGGATTAGTGGTATATTTAGATCAATGTAACCCAAAATGTATTTGTTTACAAAAGTAAAGTAAAATTGAGGATTAAATAGGTTAAAAGTTTTGGAAGAGATGATTTTGCTATGAAAATGTAGCTTGGATAATGGTAAAAATTAACATTATCACTTAGTAAATAGTGGTTGTGTTCCAAATAATATCCAAACTGATCCAAGAATAAATTGTGGTCTAAATAATACCAAGTATTTAGCTAGGAGCTGTTAGGGTGTAAAGAATAATAGTCGCCTTGTATCTTGTAGCAGTAATCTACATAGTAAAAATTTGATTGTGTTAATCAATAGTTGAATGTAGTTTGTGATGAACCATTATAAAAACATATAGTTTAAATGTTTTTCTATACTTCTATATCTTTCATATTGTATGTAATTCATGTGTAACCAACAAAAAAGGAGTTTTTTTTTTCAAAAATAAGATCTATGAAAATGTTATGGCAATGTGTTTAGGGTTGGCAAAATGGATTGAGTAGGCCAGGATTTTTAACCTTTAGCCCGTCTTAACCCAACCTATTTGGCTCGTTAACCCGTTGGGTTACAAGACAAGCTGGTTATCGGTTGGCCCATGGCCCGTCAACATCAAGTAAAACGGGTTGGCTCGTGACCTGTATCAATATTTTTTAGCTTTTGTCTTTTTCAACTTTATTAATAGTTAACATGAATAATGAAACCAAATGTCTTAAGAATGATTTTCGTCGATGAATATGTGATTTTTATCTTCATATATGTACTCTTCTTTACCTTTTATCTTTTAATCAATAGTTTAGTAGGAACTAAAAGACAATCAAGTTAGATAAAACAAAATTTTTTCTTAAAAAATGAATCAAGTTAGATAAAACAAATTTTTTTCTTAAAAAATGAAAGAAGCACAAGCTTATCGACTATTGTTTTAGTGAATATTATCATAAATATGATAATGAATTTCTTTGTAATTTTTTTTGAATTTTTTCAATAAAATAATCACTTCTTAGAAGTTTTCTTTTAATTTTTATAAGAAGATAATAAGTAAATGTTGTAAAAAGAGGAAATGAAATAACTTTTAATTAAAAAAGTATTATTTTTAGCTAAATATATTTGCATGTCATCTCGTTTCGTATTCCGTTTTTTTTAGAACATTAATTATTCTAGCAAATAATTCAGGGCCAATGACAATGTATTTTATGTTAATTATAATTATGTTTTGTGGTTCTTTTTCTCTTTTCCATTTTCAAACTCAATCTTCTTATACTTAACATTCTAGAAGCCCTTTTTACCAACTAATCTCATTAGTCTAAGAAAACAATTCACAATAAATAAATAAATAAATAAAATATCCTTTCACGTAACATTTTGTTTTGGGTTGATCTTCGATTTGGGTGTTAAATCGGAACCAAAAATACAACTTTAGTCCAAAAACGAAACTAAAGAAACGTGAACTTTTTGTAATCTTAAAATATTAATTTTCAAATTTTAAATGATGAAAGTCAAATTGTTTTGTAGTTTTAGAATTGAAATTTAAAAACAATAAAACGAAGGTTGTGTGTAAGAATATTAATAAAATAAGACATTTCAAAAAGTTGAGGTGTGAAATCAAACAAGAGATTCATAAAGCTATTCACACTTGCAACCTAATTTCTAATGTATGTTTATATAAATTGTTTTTTATTTTTAATTAAGCCACCAAAATTATAAAAAAAAAAATCATACATTTAAAAAGTGAATTTCACAAAATGTCAGAAATTATGAAAATGACAATTTTGCAAAAACCATTTAAACAAACAGTCAATGAGTGAAAATTGGAAGCCATTGGTCGACCGCTCTACCATAATTATAATAACAACCTTTCAACCCAAAATAAAATATGAATTCGCAAATGTATAATCAATTAATCATATAACGTTTCCAACTTGGAATTAAAAACCTGTCCATCACTGTCATACATGATTAGTTTATGTTCAACAAAATTTTGACCTTCAACAATTTATTTTATCATTTATTTTAAAGTTTTTCAATTTAGTTAATTTTCAATATTTTCTAGCATCATTTTATTTCAATTTCCATGTATTTATGATCAATTAAATTACAATTGAGTTAAAAATTGAAAAAAAAGGAAAATTTCATGTAAAATTCATGAAAAAAAATAAAATGGTAAAATATATTATTAAATTAATTTTTCATAAACTGATATTAAGATAGTGGGTTTAAGAATAACCTTTCAAAAATTATATACATGAAATAAGATTTGTTTCTAAAATTGGTTTTTATTTTTAACTAATTAGATATTCAACACGATGATAATGAGGATGAAAACGAAAGAGATCTGATATCAAATGACATGTAAGTCTTTCAAACATATTTATAAATTAGTTTTACCTTAAATCTATATAAAATATTCATCACACTCTTATATTTTTATATTAAAGATATCAAATATGGAAATCGAGAAATATTTGATAACCAATAATATAATAATTTTAAAAATAAAATAAAATGAATTCTTAATAACTTATGATATCATATCAAGAAAATAAATTTATATGTAACTTAATTTTACAAAACTAAACTGAGATTTGACTGAACTTTACGTAAATTATCTTATATTTAACATGTGAGATGTCCAAACTTCATATGGTAGTATTAATTAATTAAAACATTACCTGTAATCTAAATTTTTCTAAATTTTTGTGTAATTAATTTTTTTACAATGTTACGTTGAAAGTTATAATTTAAATTTTTGTATAATTTAATGTTTTTATAATGCTATGTTGAGAGTGACATTTGCAATATGGTTAATTAGTTGCTAATAATTGAGTACCGACTCGACTTTTCTTTCTAAAAATTATCTTTAAATGAATAATTCTCTTGTATTCATTTCTCAAATGTATTTTTAATTTGCTTCAAATAATACACGTGCATCTTTTGTTAGATTTATTCTTTTTCCTTGTTCATATAAGAGTCTAGTTTTTTGTGCTAAGGTAAAGAATCTTCACGAAACTCTATTTATTTTTGGTGGAGTTAAGGTAAATAAACTATCGGTGGAAGTAGTTGCACAATGATGGAAGAGGATGTTCCTAATTTGGTAGTTGGCATAACCGGTTCATGTTCCAAAGTTCTTCTCACACACGTATTATTTTGACGCGTGTTCTCCACTCTTCTGTGAACACGACGAGATTTAAGTAATCTTTGTTCTCTTCCCACAATTTTTCTGTTCTTCTCACTCTGTACTTCTAGTCAACGCAGCAAAACTTGCCACATAGTACCAGTTATTCGTTCCAACTCTCCAATATAGCCATTTGGGTATGCTCAAATTTTGGTGTTCGGAGACTGCACCAATCATACTGTGATAAAGTCTCATACTTTGGGAGTTTCTGAATCTGGGTTTTTCATTTCAGGCTTCTCAACATCTATTTCAAGAGTATGAGCAGTTTCTTTACTTTGATTTCATTTTCCTCTTTTGTGCAATCAGTTACGAGTTTGTACAACATTGTTTCTGTTATCAATCGGTTGCTGGATTATTTAATGCAGGAAATTATCATTGCAATTTTGTTTACAATCAAATAATCCAGTGAAATTGTTTCTTCCTATAGTTTATTGCATAACCCTGTTAACTTTGACTGATGTAAAAACGCCCATATGATGTGAAAATTTTCATTGTTTTACCACGTTGACTAAGATAACGTTGTAAACTAGTGGGATAATCAACTTGGCTTAACCGAAACCAAGCCAAAAGGGTATTTTAACCTTAAGTAATTTAGTTACAAAGTATGCTTCAAATCTGAAAAAGATTTGATTATTTGTTTCCATTGTTTGTGTTTCTTGCAGTAGCGTATTCACCATTTGCTTGATTTCTGAGATTTCCTTGAAAACATGATCGTGTCTGCACTGTTGACATCTGTTGGCATCAATACCGCTTTGTGTGTGCTGTTCTTCACACTGTATTCTATATTGAGGAAACAACCGAGCAATTATGAAGTTTATGGGCCACGCATGCTGGCTGAAGGAATGTCTAAGAGAAGGAGTCGTTTCAACTTAGAAAGATTGATTCCTTCTGCAGGTTGGGTTGCAAAAGCATGGAGGCTTTCTGAGGAGGAACTGTTGCAATTATCAGGGTTAGATGGTGTTGTGTTTATGCGCATGATAACCTTCAGGTATATCATTTCCTTCATCAATAGTAAATTTGTGTCACCCCCTTCCACATTCAACCCTTCCAAAGCAAGACAATAGAAGCATCTGCATAAAACCTGTTACTTAAATTGTAAACTGAGTTCTCATGTTTCTGTTGTGCAGTTTGAAAATGTTTACCTTTGCTGGGATGATTGGGATGCTTGTGATTCTTCCAGTTAATTGTTGGGGGAATCAGCTAAAAGATATTGATATTGTGGACTTTGTCAACAACTCCTTGGATGTGTTCACCATATCAAATGTAAACAGTGGCTCTCATTGGTGAATACTAACTCAAGAATTTTTTTTCCAATTGAGAATGTTTTTTTTTTCCAGCATTGTTCTATTGTTACGGATTCATTATGGACTGAACTGTATGAGATTGTTATTCTTTATGATTTTGTTTCAGGTTGTGGGTTCACTTCATTGCTGTATATATTGTCAGTGGCTTCATTTGCATGCTACTCTTTTTTGTAAGAACACAAACTCTTAGCTTTTGGAAATATTTTGTCTAACTGCTTCAGCAATCTGAATAGTTGTATGCATTGTGCTTCATACTTAATGCAAGTCTTTTTCTTTCTCTTTAATTTTCTTCACTAATTGAAGTGTACAAGTAGATATAATATAACTCACCTTACAAGAGTCAACAATTTAATTACTTACTCATTTCTCTGTTTTATTTTGTTGTCAGGAATATAAATACATATCGTCTAAAAGAATTTCTTACTTTTATTCTTCGGAACCTCAGCCTCATCACTTCACCATTTTAGTTCACAGCATTCCCACTTCCTCTTCTAGCAGCATCAGTCACAGTGTTGAGAGATTCTTTAGCGAGCTTTATCCTTCTACATATCTGTCGCATGTGGTTGTTCGTCGAACGGGTAAAATCCATAACCTCGTGGTAAGAATCATGTTTGAATTTCAGTTTCCTTTCTTCTTAATGGATTTTCACCTTTATATTTTATTATTGTTGGAAACTTCTTTTTTAGTCTTTTAAAGGTGTGCATAATTTTGGTATTTTATTTATTTGTGTTTCAGTTTTGAGATATATGTAATGTAACTGATATCTGTATCTTTCCGCTGCTTTAATGTAGAGTGAGGCCAAAAAATTGTATAAAAGAGTTACTCAATTACGATCAGATCCCACTCGGCAGAAGCGTATGAATCGTGGTATTTCTGGAATTTTTAGGCAGAAAACCAATGTTATAGAGGAATATCAAAAGAAATTAGAGGACATTGAGGAGAGTGTGAGATTCAAGCAGTCAGAGGCTTCATTGGCAGGAGAAGTATGTGGTAATCTTTCAATCTTTTTCCAAAAGAAACAATTTAAAAGGAATTTGGATTCTCTGTTAGTTTTTGGTATTGTTATTAAGCCTTTAAAATACACTTGTTAGAATGAAGTTGGAACAAGATAGCCGTAATGGAAGGTGAGGCTGGATCACCATTTTTTTAGGGAAAGCTAATGCTTATAGGATAGTTTGGCACTGCTTAACACCCATAAAGAAGCAAATTATGTTTGAATAAAGGAGATGGAAGTCTTCTTGTTTCTAGTGGGTGAAGCAAGGCTAAACTCATGAGCTTATTATCTTACATTGGAACAAGTTTATAGAAGCTTCTTTTTTTTCCATCTCATCCATGTCGCCCGTGTGGCACTAGAGGATCAGTACTAAAAACTCAGCAGAGAATCTGGACTCAATTAAGTTTAACCATTTACATTTTTTCTTGTATAAAAGTTCATGCTACATTTACTAATCTATGTTGTTGTTGAATATTGAAGGAGGCTCGAGCTGCCTTTGTGTTCTTCAGGTCTCGTTTGGGTGCTGCAACTGCTTTTCATATAAAGCAATCTGTGAATCCCACCCAGTGGATTACAGAGTTTGCTCCAGAACCTCGTGATGTTTATTGGCCTTTCTTCTCTGAATCGTTCATGCGTAGATGGATTTCTAAGTTGGTGGTTGTAGTTGTGTGTACTCTTTTCACCATTTCATTCCTTATACCTGTAGTATTCGTACAGGGGCTTACCAACCTTAATCAATTGGAAATTTTGTTTCCCTTCCTGACAAGTCTTCTCTCCATGTAAGTTACTTTGCTTTATCAACACTGATACACAAAACTGAACTAACTTTGGTTTAATAACATCTTAATGCAAAGTTACTGAACCTTTTGTGAATCTGCTTTCAGAAAATTTTTCAGTCAAATAGTGACAGGATACCTCCCCAGTCTTATTCTTCAGTTGTTTCTGAAAGTGGTGCCTCCAGCCATGAGATTCCTTTCCTCCATTCAAGGATACATCTCGCACAGTGATATAGAAATGAGTGCATCTAGAAAAGTTCTGTGGTTCACAGTATGGAATGTTTTTTTTGCATCTGTGTTTTCTGGCTCAATCCTGTCCATGCTGAAAGCCGTCCTTGATCCTAAGAACATTCCTGCGAAGCTGGCAGTTGCAGTTCCAGCACAGGTTAGTTAATTTTTCTCTTCAAAACTGATTTAGAACAAAATTGTGTTGAAAATCCATATAAACTAGAGATAAAACCAATTTACAATATAGAAGCGAGTACAAACCTCACCTTACAAGCCGGTTTTGTAAGATTGAGTTAGACTTAAAGTTCACTTCTTTATATGGTATTATAGTCATGAGTTAAAGTCTATCCTACTGAAATTTGATATTTGTTGGATTTATTGTTCTACCCATTATCAGGTTATATAAGTGCAAACCTCACTTTAAAGATATAGTATCAACAAAATATTTATACTATCCATCACTTTGATCTAAGCAACAAAGTTACAATAATATAACAAAGTTATTTCTATCTTTCTGATGTTGATTTTGGTTTGAGTGCAGGCATCATTTTTTATTACCTATGTTGTCACCCAAGGATGGACAAGTGTGTGTTCAGAACTGTTCCGTGTAATTCCTTTTCTTTTCTGTTGGATAACAAGGCTCTTCACAAGTCCAGACGATGATGAATTTGAAGTTCCATCTATTCCATACCACAAGGATATTCCGAGGGTCCTTTTTTTTGGACTTCTTGGTATTACATATTTTTTCCTTGCTCCATTAATTTTGCCATTCCTCTTGGCCTACTTTTGTCTTGCATACATCATATATCGAAACCAGGTTAGCATTTCTTTGGATTTTTTTTTTCTTCTATCTGTTAGAAGATTATTATGTTAAGAAACATTTCTAATTTTCCATAATTATGTTCTATTGTGGTACTGATTCTGTATAAAGTAAATAAATTTAGCACCAAGTAAAATGATAACGTTAATCATACTTTCAAGTGCAAAAGGATCTTAGATGAGGAGGCTTCTTTGAGATCATTGATTTCTGTCTACTCATGAAAGTAAATCTGCTGTTGGTTAATTTTGTCCATGAAAATGCAAGACACTGAGAAAACATTTTTGATATAGTTCACACTGATGATCTGCCAATGTATAATCATGAAAAAAACTTATTCTGTTTTTTACTATTATGTTAATTTTATCCATGAAATTGTGAGAAACTTAGCAAACATTTCTGATATAACTCACTCTGATGATCTGCCAATTTATTATGCAGTTCATAAATGTATATGCACCAAAGTACGATACAGCTGGGAAATTTTGGCCTGTTATACACAATTCAATGATATTTTCTCTGGTACTCATGCAAATTATTGCTGTGGGAATCTTTGCATTGAAAAAGCTTTCTATGGCCTCAACTCTGGCAATGCCTCTACCAGTCCTCACACTTCTCTTTAATGAGTACTGCCGAAAACGATTCCTTCCCATATTTGTTGCATATTCTGCGGAGGTACATTTCCAATCCATATAACCTGAATGTGTTGGAAGTCTAACATAAATTAAAAGTAAGATTAATTTAGAATATATAAGTGAGTGCAAACTTCGTCTATAAGCTGGTATTGTAGGATTGAGTTAGGCTTAAAGTTCACTTCTTTACAAAATGGTCAAATACTTTTTACTATCCAACCAACCCTGAACATTTCTGAAACAATAGAGGGTTATTGCATGGTTCATCCATTGTCATTTTGATTCTGATTTTGGTTTATGTTTGCAGAGTTTGATAAAGAAGGATAGGCAAGACCAAAATGATGCTACAATGACACAGTTTTATGAGAATTTGGTGAATGCTTACAGAGACCCTGCATTGCTTCCACTCCAATACTTACCAAACTATGATAATCTTCGAACTCCCCTTATACCTCAGGCTTAATGCTAAGGCACAAGGGTTCAATTTTAGAACTGTTGTGGTGGTTCTCTTCCATATATGATGAGAAATATTCCATTTCATAAGCAAAAGGTGGCTATATATATATATATATTCCTATTTGTGAAAATAGAGAATTCTTGAATTCCATAGGAGTGGTCAATTTTTACCACTGTCATAGATGAAGAACCTAAAAATTACAGATACAATTGTTTGTATATATTTGTTGTAAACATAATAATATGTCACAGCCAAAGAGGATGCTTATTGCTTAATTGCCATATTTAGAGGAGTAAGTGAAACTAAAGTTGGTGATTATTTGAGCTTAATGATATAAATTGTTTAGTTTTATTAATCAATAACTTTCTATGGTTGTTATCTTAATCTTTTCTATTTGTAGATCGTTTGACTATTCTTGATTGGTGATCCTTTGATGGTTCTATTGTGTCTTATCTTTAGAGGCATTTTCATTTTATATGATTTGATTTTTTATTTCTAAAACAGAGTTGAACAGAAACAAGGTAGAAACATTAGAAAACACAATCGCTGGTAATTTTAATTGATTAAAATAGAGAGAAATTTGAAAATTGACTCAGTGCAGACGTTTTTAATCAATTAAATCGAGATTTGAATTGATTAAAATTATTGAAAATTTCTTTTTAAGTGTTTTTAAAGCAATAGAATTAACTGATTAACATACAAAAATGATGTATCTAAATACGGGAATGAGTTTAAGATTTAATTTGCCTCAAATTACTTCATCGAAATCATTTAAAACACTCCACAAGCATGAATACAAACAAGCCTATTGACTAATCTTACTCGATATAAAACATGAAAACCATGACATGTTTGATTGAGACTAAGTGAATTGCAATGAAACATGATCACAAAGAGAAACTAGTTATATCTACAATCCATAATTAAGAGCTTCAATACTGGAGTTTTACATCTTTTTACATCTTGAAGAAAGGTTGCTAACTTTCATGATGCTTTTCTTAATGAAGGAGATGTTGAACTAATATATGTATCTAGACCAAGCTGAAAATCAACTAGATTTATGTACTCAAAGATCACATGTTGAAATCAAAGACTCTTTCAGATTATGAATTTCCATATGCAATTTTAATCTCATTTTGGTGACCCTACACAAGATGGGATTTGAAAATTTTGATGGATCTCACTCACCGAAGATGATGATGAAGATTATAGAAGACAACTTGTTCTTAGCTATTTTCTTGTAAAAATAGATTTGAAACTTGAATAACATTCATATTGTATTTGGATTGGAGATTTCTACTATTTCAATGAAATAGATTATATTTTAATTGTTTGTTTAGAATTAAAATTCTCTTCACTTTCTACATATTTTTTTTAGATTGAGTAATTAAATTATATTTTATTTTAGTTTTCTTATTTGAATAAAGTAATTAAATTTTTCTTTTAAGATAAAATTTTATTTTAAAATTAAACTTTACAAAAAATTTATTAGTCAAATTAAAATATTCAAATAATATTTTTTTTTCAATATATATCTATACTATATAAAGAGGGTTTTTTCTTGTGTTCACATTATTTTTTTTCAATTTTACTCTTCAAGTGACTATTTTTTTTTTCAAATTTATCCTTTTTTTATTTCACTGTTTTTTTAATTTACCATTTTTAAATTAAATAAATAAAAATAAAAATCCTCCACAAAATAAAAAAAAAACTTATCTATATTAAAATTGTAAAAATTATTTATATTTTTTTATAATTATAATTTATTGTTTTTTGTTATTGTATTATATAGAGAGGATTTTGTTTTGGTATCTCCATTTTTTTTCATTTTACCTGTTAGGTGATCGATTTTTCAAACTTAGCCATTTTTTATTTAATTATTTCTTTAAAGTTAAACATTTCTAAATCATCTACAAAATAAATAAAAATTATCCATAATCAAATTATAAAAAATTATATAAAAAGATAGTGACTAATTGTAAAATTTTAAATTTTTATCTTTTAAATTTCATTGTTATATTTATTTGAAATACTTTCTAAAAAGAATATTAATTTCAATTTTTCTTTAATTTTTTCAACTAAACAACTCATTTTATTTTAATAAATTTTAAATTTATCAAATAAATGAATTATTATTTTAAATTTTCTCGTCCAAATATATATTATGAAAAACTAACTCTTAATTAAAAACTTTTGTAACATGACTCACTGCAACAAAAACTTTTGTGAGAAAAATTGAGTGACAAGTATAAATTTTATCAATATTTGTACATTATTTAGAAAAAAAAATTATGTCATAAATATTATTCAAAAAAGTGATTGTGAGAACTTAGAAAATGGTTTGAGAGCGATGGTGATTTTTATAAAATAATAACACTATATTATTTTAATAATAAATGGTTTAAACTATAAATAGATTTTTAATAGTTGAAATTCATTTTATATCAAATCATTATCTTTCTAGAAATTACTTTTCTAAAATTCTTTGTCTTCTCCATAAGTTTTTTGTCTTCTCACTTATTTGTTTGACAATCAGATACCACTTTTGTGATTAGAACGTCGAGTTCTACAAGGGTAGCAGATTAGAATCTCCAATAGAGTAAGTTGATCTTTTATCCCTTTCTCTAGGTTCAAATATGTTTTTTCCTTGCATGTAAGCTTCCTCTACTTGCATGTACCTTTATAAAAGTTTCTACTTATCAGTGATCATAATGGTATGATCTGATAATTCTTGTGATGTTTCTATGTGCAGATAGAACATCCTGTGGAGTTAAAGGTGCTTTGGTGTTTTAAGAGTTGTTAGAATTGTCTTATAGGTGGGAGAAGCTAATTTTAGCTTTTACTTGTTGCTTTCTTATTCTAATGGTTGACTATAATTTTGGTGTGGTAGAAGCTTGAGCTTTGAATTATCACTTGTTGATGGTCCGTAATGAGTTTGTTGAATATGTACTTGTTAGTGATTTAAGCCTTGATGTGTGAGAAACATGATGTATGAAATCTGGTTGTGGACATGAGTACCTCTGTGAGATTCTTTAGTTGAGTAATATGACCCTACTTGAGTTAAAAACATGAAATTTTAAGTAAATGGGATGTTTATTAAGTGGGCATTAACTTAAAAGGTGTCAAATTATTCAAGTGAAGCTCAAAATGGAATTTGGGAGTGTTGATACAACATCAAGCAGTATTGATGCTGTTGGGCATCGCTCATTACAAGGGTTCTCTGTGTTAGTCCTAGGCGCCACCTAATAACGTTGGGCGTCACTTTCTAGAATTAAATCCTAGGAACTCTAGTGGTGTTCTCGCTGGGCATTGCACTAGGCTTGCTGGGCAAGAAAGTAGCATTGGGCGGCATTTAGTTGGCACTGGCGAGAGTTTTCCAGACAATTTTCATTGCTTGTTTTGTAATTACACAAGAGGTTATTTGATATATGTAGTTAATTTTGTGTGTGATATTGATTTAAAAGGAGTGAAGTAAAGTTTTTTCTGGTGTTGATAAATGGGTTTCCAAGGAGGAAATCCTTTTTGTGGTAAGTTTCTTTAATGTATGCATTGTTGTAGGCATTCAATACTGGAGGTTATCCTGACACTCAATAATTATCCAAATTCATATAGAGGAGGGTAGGTTATGTGTGAGAGTAGTAGGATGTCCTAGTCTTTGAACAATTTTAGGGTTCATATGATGGTGGGAGGACTAACCTTATCTGTGGTAGGGTGAAACTCATTTGCAATGGCTTCATAGAGCAATCATTAACACAAAAAGGCTTTTTAAGTCTATTATTTTGGTTTTTTAAGTCTGGTAGAGGTCAGACATTATAGCGGGAGACATTAATTAACGCCTATTGTCCCTGTAACAAATATTAATTAACTTTTGTTATAAATGCAACAAACATTAATTTAAGTCTGTTGTGGGGATAACAAATGTTAATTTGAGGTCTTTTAGTTTTAAAATTTTTTGCCAAAATTTACCTCCATTGAAACCATAGAAAATCAATATACAATACAAGAATACACAAAAATTTCCAGAATTTTCTAAGTACTATGGGTTTCTTAAATAAAGAAGTAAAGTATAGAAAATGGCTAAAAAATACTAATAAAATAAAAAACATACCATAAAAATGGATTTTTTTAAATCCTAGACCCCAAAATCCTCTTTGGAGATTGACTAACGCATTCGTCACCCCATTTCGACCAACTTTCATTTTTGGAACGTCTTCATCCAAGGTCTGTAACAAAAGTTATGACCATTTGAAGTTTTTAACCACCAAATATAGACAACTCTAAATCTATGACAAATATCTCATATGTGAATACTCTACATTTGAATACAACCTAATAGAAGTTACCACACAAAAATTTAAGTCAAAAATCATTTTCTAGCTATTTTTAGTGAATTTTAAAAAATTATTATCATATAGGTTAAGCTAAAATCGCAACCTTTAGGGCACAAAACAATGGCTAATTAATGAAAACATCAACCTTAATGTGAAATGCAATTGAGTAGAATGAAAGTTTCAGCCCAAACGGGCACCACAACGACATAATGGAGTGAAATGGACTGAAGAACTTGGTTCAACGAGTTTGACATCGTCGTGCACATTGTAGAAGGTTTCGTACAAATGATAAAAAGAAAGGTAGGGGTTGGTGTTGTTCTATGAAATTTTAAAAGGCCAATTGATGTGGGACCACCTCATACCAGATGTTAAATTTAAAATTAATGGCTCTTAGGAACAAGTCCAACATCAATCTAAGCAAAATATTTTAAAAAATGTCATAGCACATTTTTAATGTTGGATTTTGGTACACTTGACGTGGAATTAGTGACGTTAAAAGTCCTTTTTGTGTAAGTGAGTAGAAACTAGGGATGACAATGGGTCGGGTCGGACACGGATAGTGCTTACCCGTAACCTAACCCACAACAAAAAAATCCACCCTCAACTTGTCCAGCTATTCGTGCGGGTCTCTATTTAAAAAATACCTGCGAGTTTTAAAATATTCATGAGTATCCGTGGATATCTACGAATATTTTAAAAAAATTATAAATTTTTCAAATAAAATTACAAAAAACATGTGAAATAAAATATAAATTAAATTAAATTTTAATTTTAATAAATTTTAATATAATAAAATATAAATTAAATTTTGATTTTAATTAACTTTAACTTAATAAGATATAAATTAATTTTAATTTTAATTTTTTACATGTAACAGATATCTGCAGGTACGAATAGTATGATATCCGCACCTGACCCGTTTATAAACGGGTAGTAAAATACCCGCTACCTGCATGTAATAAATACCCACGGATACCAATTATCCGTCGTGGATACCCACGGGACGGGTATTTTTTATATCCCTAGTAGAGACTACCACAAGTGCAAAAATTGCCAGAGTCCGATATCATTGCATGTATTCAGATAAATGGACTTTAGAATAGTCTTTAATTGTGTGGTTTTATCTTTATAATTGTTTGGATTACTTTGTATGTTATACATCATGTTCAACTGATATATGATTTTTTTTTTTTTTTTTGCAAATTATCTTACTCTTGTGTGTTGATTGGTGTTGTGGTGTGTTATTTTCTTCTTTTTACAATTATCACTTTATTGATGTGAACATATGAAGATGCAAGTGTAAATGATAAATATATCATATATCTTCTGGCTTTAACTCTATTAATATAGAGATATCATATATTTTATTCCCCCATATGTTACTGTCAAATATTTTGTATGTTGATATATTATGTTTTATTTTCCCTTTATATTATGGGATATTGTATTATATGTTGGGAATCTAAGTGTGAGTCTAAGTCCCACATTGAGTAAAAATGAGAAAGTTGAGCACCATATAAGGATCAAAGCTCATAAACTCACCGCCTTAAGGTTTTTGGTTAAGAGTGGTGTCAATCTCTTATGTGGGTTGAGCTCATGCTCATTAGTGTTAAATCTCCCTGGTGATCCTCTCTCAAAAAACCCAATAATGGTATCAGAGCCAAGTTCGTATCGAAAGTCTTCCTGATAGTGGGTCAGGTAAGTGAGTCTCGTTAAGAAGAAAGGCGGTACAGAAAAAGGGGTACTCGGTAACCAAGAAGGGAATCTGAATTGGTTATGAGTCTTTCACTTGGTTGAGTTGAATCTTGAAAGAATCTTTAAGTCTTATAACCCAATTAATCAATTTTGCAGTTCTGTGTTAATGGACTGTTTAAGGCAATTAAGAAAGATTGTAAGAGAAGAGATAGATCAAGACACAACAGTTTATACTGGTTCGATTCAAAAAGAATCTACGTCCAGTCTTCTCCTAAGTAA